>Ga0256827_10000911_pt1 | contig 18616 bp, 8 predicted proteins | sample CV84metaG_FD_185977 | JGI IMG/M metagenome (GOLD analysis project Ga0256827, IMG submission 185977) | Hydrothermal vent microbial communities from East Pacific Rise, Pacific Ocean - CV84 | ecosystem: Environmental > Aquatic > Marine > Hydrothermal vents | place: Pacific Ocean: East Pacific Rise... | reverse complement strand
TAGAATCTACTTTGAAAAAGTTATCTTCTACCAATTTATATTACTGTATGCTGTTCAAAGATTTGCGTGGGAGTTTCTCAAACCCTACCAAACCGTTGCGTTTGGGTTGAATGTGTTTCAGATTTTCTGCATGGGGTTAATGGGGTATGCGTTATATTATTTACGAAAGGTTCGGTATGAAAAGTTATAAATATCTGTTTCAACTCTTTGTGGTGGTGACTGTCATTTGGTTCTCCTCTATGGGGTGTATAACGAGAGATTTGTGGGGTAGTCGAGGGAGTACGCATGGTAGCTATAATGATGAAATCATCTCGTTCTACCTTAGCCCTCAAAAAAATACCGTGGTCTTTATTAGTGACGACTATCACTATATTTTTGAGGAAAATACCGAAGCTTTTATCAGTTTTTTACAAGAGCGAGATGCTCTCAATCTTCAAAAAGAGAATTTAACCATTCAACCGACACTTCATCTGAGTCAGAATAATCAAACCTATGTCAATATTGATGTTGCCTTTAATGGGGATATGATAACCGTTGCACAGAAGAGAATTTTAGAACAACATGGTTTCACTAAAGGGTATATGCCTCCTCATATTGGGGGCGATACCCGTCAATCTCGTATTAAATTTCCTAATATATTACACTATATGAAAAACTATACCATTGAGGGGAGACGCTATTTGGCAAATAGCAAGGTCAATACCGTTGCTCACAGACTGAAACAACCTATCTTTTTAAAGTTTCATACTTACAAAGATAAGGGGAACGTGACAGCTGAAAAAGTCTTGATGACCCCTGTAACATTGGCAGGTGATGCTGGGCTAATTTTGGCAGGGGCTATTGTCCTTCCTATTGTATGGTTATTTAAATAATTTTGTATCTCTAAACATCTAATTATCAGCTTATCGCGTAGGGTCGGTTTACCGACACAAAACAAGAGTTTGTTACAGTTTTTGGTCGATAAATCGACCCTACAGGATTTAAGTTTAATTAAGGAAAAAACCAATGGCATATTATTCTGAAAAGTACGACCTATTTTTAACAGCAACCCAAAGTTTTTGTCACCTCTGTGGCAATTTGAATCATCTTATAGATACCCATGTCGTTACCAAAGACAATGAGGTCTTTTTACGAAAATTCTGTCCCAAGTGTGGCGAGTCTATGGTGAAAATCTCTACTGATTATGACTATTTTAAAACGTGTGAGGCGTACTTAAAAAAACCTGACCTTCCTGAAAAACCACTCACCCGTGTTCTTAAAGGGTGTCCGTTTGATTGTGGGGTCTGTCCTCAACACCAAAACCACCCTTGCTTGGCACTTTTTAACATTACGGATGAGTGCAATATGAAGTGTAACATCTGCTACTATTCGGCTGAACCAGGGCTAGGTAATCACCGAAATATGGAAGATATTGAGAAGATGTTGGCAACTCTGTTGGAGACTGAGAGTGAACCTGACCTCATTCAAGTAACAGGGGGAGAGCCAACAACCCACCCACAGATTGTAGAGATTTTACAATACCTTAAAAAATCTCCTGTGCGTCACCTTATGCTTAACACCAATGGCATTAAGATTGCCCAAGAGGAGGCGTTTGTCAAAGAGCTTAAACGGCTTGGTGGTGGGTTTGAAGTCTACTTACAGTTTGACTCACTCAATCCCAAGGTGCTTAAAGATTTACGGGCAAGAGATATGGTAGATATTCGTCTTAAAGCGTTGGCGATGTTAGAAAAATATGGCATCTCAACCACTTTGGTTGTGGTGGTTAAAAAAGGACTCAATGAGCATGAGATTCCTGAGATTATTAAATTCTCACGTACCTACAACTGTATTCGAGGGATTGTATTTCAACCTGTTGAAGAGGCTGGACGGATAAATGCCAAGGGGGACTTTAGAATTACCCTCTCTGAGATACGCAATATTATAGTTAATGATAAAGAGAACCCCTTTACCTCAGATGATATGATTCCTCTGCCGTGTGACCCACACAAGATTGGGGTAGGGTATGCCTACAAAACCATGCAAGAAGATGAAGAGGGAAATAGGGTTGCAAAACTGATGCCTGTCACAGGACAACTCCCAAAAGAGCTAATTACCGACCACCGAGGAACCGTAACGTTTGAGCGAGACCAAGAGTTTGTAAAAGCTGTCATAGATACCGTAAGCCTTGACACAGCGATGGGTGAGAGTATTGTCACTGATAAGATAAAACAGAAACTCTTCTGCTGTTGGCCCGACTTCTTACGACCTGCTGATATGGGGTATGAGAATGTCTATCGTTTGGTTATCTCAGAGTTCTCCGATATTGTCAATTTTGATACCATCAATATTAAGCGAGAGTGTAACTTTATGATTGAGCCAACACGGATTATTCCGTTTAGTACTTACAATATGGGGATTCCCTTTTCACAAACGACAGTGATGAAGTTTAGGGAAATGGTTTAATTTAAAGAGAGATAGTAAGCAAATCTTCTGCCCAAATAATATTGCCAAGAAATTTCTCTCGTATCTCTTTGATACTCTTTTTTTCAAATCCGTAAGTACGCTTCATACGATGTGAGAGGATAAGGTTTTTAACATTAGCTTTGAGAGCAACTTCGCCTATTCTACGAGGGGTAGCGTGTAGAAATTTTGCAAATTTTCCTGACATTTCAGTAATGGCTTGATGCACCACAAGATAGTCGGCATCTTTAGCCAATTCAATAAGGTTGCCACTACTCGCAGAGGTATCCCCTGCAAAGACAATCTTTTTTCCACCAACATTAATGCAGTATGCAATAGCAGGAATCTTACCATGTGTTACCCCCACAGTACCAACGCTTATGGTACCAAATTTCATATGGTTAAAACCTTGGTCAAAGAGAATAGGTTTTATCTGAAAAGAGTCACTCTGTGGGGTCAGAATATCCTGCATATAAGCATACGCTCCATTTTTACCAAAAAGGCGTTTTAGATAAGTGGAGATATTGGGAAAATCTCCTTGGGCTACTGTTCCCAAAATAGGAAGTAATTCAGTTCGTTTGGTAAAAAATCCTGCTTTCATAAATGCAGGTAAATCAGCTGAATGGTCAATATGTAAATGGGTCAATGCTATAAAGTGTAAATCTTCAATCTTGGCTCCACTTTGAGTAAATCGTAAAAATGCTCCCCCTCCTGCATCGACCATTATTCGTGCTTTTCCATCTATCCAAATAAGGTAAGAGCTAGAGGCTCTTTGTGAAAACTCTGGACCTCCTGAGCCTAGAATCTGTAAAGAGAGCGACTGTGAGTAGAGAAAAAGAGGTAAGGTTAAAAATAAAATAATAGATTTCATGAGTAGTACTCCTAAAGTTTAACCTGATGATACTCTTATTTAGAAAAAGCATAAGTAACATTTGTTACATATAGAGGGGCTAGCATTAATTTTAAATTAAACTAATGCCTCAGCTAACACTTCATCAATCACCGTTATAGGGATAATCTCTATCGCATCTTTAACTTCATTTGGAATTTCATCTAAATCACGAGCATAATTTTTTTCAGGAATGAGAGCTTTGGTGACACCAGCTTTGTAGGCTGCGATGAGTTTCTCTTTTAGCCCACCAATAGGGAGTACTTTTCCTGTTAGGGTTAACTCTCCTGTCATGGCAATTTTGTGGTCAATTTTCTTTCCTGAAAGAATGGATGCAATGACAACAGCCATTGCAATTCCAGCACTTGGTCCATCTTTAGGGGTTGCTCCTTCTGGTACATGGATGTGTAAATCAAAACGTTTATAAATCTCATTACTGTTAATGGTTTTAACGGTTTCGTTATCTTTACTACGAAGAGGAATGACTTTTTTATTGATGTCTAACATTCCATTGTCAATTAAAATTTTTACCACAGAAAAAGCGATATGTGCAGACTCTTTCATGACATCGCCAAGGCTACCTGTTAGTTTGACATTCCCTTTTCCTTTAAGTTTAATCGCTTCTATTTTAAGCACATCACCACCCACTGCTGTCCATGCTAAACCATTAACTACACCCATTACTGGGTGTTTGTCAATGGCAGAAATCTCAAATACTTTTTTGTCAGCAAATTCTGGAAGGTCTTTGGTTTTAATTTTGATTTTTTGGTTCTCTTCATTAAGCAGTAATTTTGTAGCAACTTTTCTCATGATACCTGCTATTTTACGGCGTAATCCACGAACACCTGGCTCTCGGGTATATTCGTCAATAAGCAGTTTTAAGGCTTTATCGGTAATTTCAAACTCATCTTCATTAAGAGCGTGTTTTTTTAACTCTTGAGGAATTAAATATTGCTTGGCAATCTCTAGTTTTTCATCAGGTGTGTATGAGCTAACTTCAATAAACTCCATACGGTCACGAAGTGGAGCAGGAATGGCACCCACATCATTGGCAGTAGCAATAAAGATGGCTTTACTTAAGTTGATGTCAAAATTTAAGTAGTGGTCACGGTACTCTCTGTTCTGTTCAGGGTCAAGAATCTCTAAGAGTGCAGCTGTGGGGTCACCACGATTACTTCTGCCCACTTTGTCTATCTCATCAAGGACAATGACAGGGTCCATGCTTTTGGCTGTAATGAGTCCTTGAACCACACGTCCTGGCATTGCTCCAACGTAGGTTCTTCGGTGTCCTCGTAGTTCATTGACATCTTCTAGTCCACCCAAAGCAATACGAACCAAAGGACGACCCAGTGCCTTGGCAATAGAGTTTGCTAAGGAAGTTTTACCAACACCTGGAGGTCCTGAGAAACAGAGGATGGTTCCAGCACTACCATCTAATGTAATGTCACGTTTTGCTGCAAGTTCTCGAACAGAGAAGAATTCCACAATTCTCTCTTTGGGTTTTTCCAGTGAAAAGTGGTCACGATTGAGTGCGTTTTGGACATCGACAACTCTAAGCTCTTTTTGGGTCATTGTTCCAAATGGTAGCTCAAATACCCACTCTAAGTAGCTGTGAATTTGTGAGGCATCAGCTGAGTCGGGGTGCATTCGTGCAAAACGATTGAGCTGTTTGTTTATCTCTTTGAAGGTATCCTCTTCAACATGAGGTTTTAGGGTTTCAAGTTTTTCTCTAAACTCCTCAATCTCCTCTTCACGCTGAGCATCAACTCCCAACTCTTTGTTAATCTCTTTTATCTGCTCTTTTAAAAAGTACTCTTTGTTGGTCTGCTCAATCTTGTTGTGAACTTTAGAGCGAATTTCACGCTCGACCCGTGCTGATTCCATCTCTGAGACAATGATGTCAATCACTTTAAGTAGACGTTGCTCTACATCATCGCTTGCATAGAGTTCATACGCTTCTGCTTTACTCAGTTTAAGAAGCGATGAAACTAAGTCTACAATACGATAAGGGTTGTCGGTCTCTGAAATGGTCTTGAGTAAATCAGAGGGGATATTGTTATTAACTTTTGAAAGTAGTTTTATTTTTTCATTTAATACCCCAACTAGGGCAGATATTTTTAACTCATCAAAATTTTTATTTTCAAGAAGATGTACTGTAGCGTTTTGAAAGGAGCTATCTTCCTCTTCAATCTGCTCTAATGTACCAATAAGTTCTCCTCTTGCTAACCCTTGAAAGAGAATTTTAACACGCCCATCAGGAATGTTGACTTTACGCATAATGGAGCCAATTACCCCTATTTTATGGATATTCTCTTCCTCTCGTGAACCTTCATGCCCCTCTTTTGTGGTGGTTAATAAAATAAGAGAATTTTTCTCCATTGCAAAGGTTGCTGCATCAATATCTTCTTTTTTTGTTAAGAAGATAGGGCTAATCATAAATGGATAGATAAATAGGTCATCTTCTATGATAACAGGCACTTGGGTTGGGAATGGTTCGTAATTACTTAACTGCATCTATGCTTTAGCCTTAGTTGAAAATAGAGTCAAAAAAACCAACTTTAGGAGCTTTAATGTCAGCAATATTTAATGGAGAGTTTGCATTTTTCTTTTTATAGATTTCAGCAGCTTTATCTTTCCCCAGTCTTGTGTAGAGGCTAGCAATGTTTTCATTAAGCATATATTGAGCCATGTTAAGCCGTACTTTAATGGTCTCAACTACGGGAAGATAGTTCGAATTTGGGTATCTTCTTACAAATTTGTCAACATTTTTTAGGGTATCAAGCATTAATTTCTGGTCTTTATTAATATCTTTAATTCCTAAAAATGCAGCTTTGATTTTTAAGAATTTTGCCTGCTCAATGTTACTCCCTTTGGCATACTTTTTTAGGTACTCATCGAGGTAGTAGTCTGCCATAATATAGGCTTGGTCTTCCATGTGAGCTTGGGCTAAAAGCATAGAAGCAGTAGGAAGAAGAGGGGATTGGGTATGTTCACTTCGCAGTGAAATATAGTAGTTATCTGCTTTGTCTAGGTTGGATGAGGCAATCTCTTTTACCACACTTTGGTACCAGTAGAGTGCTGGTTTGTCATACTCATTGACAGCATCTTTTGTAGCACATCCTAAAAATAGGAGGGCAAAGAGCAACGCCGTTCCTATTTTTTTTATATTTAATTGAATTCTCATCATTAACCTTATATCTAATTTTAAAAAATATAATACCTCAAAATCTATTATATTTTGCTATAATCGCCTAAAAATACCCATAAAATAAGGATTTAATTTGACATTAACAATTATTGGACCTGGCTCAATGGCAATGGCGATTGCTCATGGTTTAAAAGAGAGCTATACTTTAGAGTTTGTAGCAAGAGATATTTCAAAAATAGAGCATTTAAAAGAGGCATTTTCTGCCAATATCTATTCGTTAGATGGGTTTGATGTAACTGGAAAAAATATTCTATTGGCTGTAAAACCTTATGCTTTAAGTGCTGTGGCTGAGAAGATAAAAGGTAGTGCAAATGTAGTCTACTCCGTATTGGCAGGTACAACATTGGAGGCATTAAGAGAGAATATTTTAGCTCAAAATTATGTACGAATTATGCCCAATGTCGCTGCAAAATTTCAAGCCTCAACCTCGGTAATGACAGGAGACAGTGCAAAAAAAGAGGAGGCAAAGGCAATTTTTGAAGCGATTGGTGATGTCTTTTGGGTAGAGAGTGAAAAAGAGGTAGATATTGCCACAGCCATAGCAGGAAGTGGCCCAGCTCTCTTGACGTTGGTAGCCGAAGCGATGATGGATGGTCTGGTGAAAGAGGGGATGAAACGTCCAGATGCTGTTGGGGTGACCAATTCGCTCTTTAAGGGGTTTGCCCCACTTATCGCCTCGAACCATCCTGCACTCATTAAAGATTCGGTTATGAGTCCAGGAGGAACAACAGCTGCTGCGTATGGAGCATTGGAGGAGGGGGCTGTACGAAGCTCCTTTATTAAGGCTGTTGGGGAGGCGTTTAAGGTTACGCAACGATAAGTTTAGTTCTTGAAATTATAAAAATTATATTAAAAATAATATTAATATTTAACTTTAAGTAAAAATAAATATGTTATTATTCTAACTAATTAATTTTCTTAATTTTAAGAAAGGCTAAATATGTATATAATTTTTAAGAGACTACTCCTTATATGGACACTTTTTTTCACAACTTTTCTTTTTGCTGATGAATCTATTGTTAATATTCATATTGATGATGTAACAGCTAATGAGTCTGCTGGAACCATGACATTTACTATCTCTCTGTCTGAAACTCCTATTCTTCCCGTCACGGTTGACTTTAATACACTAGATGGTTCGGCTCTGGCAGGTACAGACTATGTTGCTAAAACAGACTATCTGCTTTTTGGTTTGGGTATTAGTTCAAGAACATTTACCATTGATATTTTAAATGATAGTATTTATGAGACAACCCAAGAGTTCTATATTCATCTGAGTAGTAGTTCATCAGGTTATGTAAGTAACTATGATGGTACGGGAACAATTACAGATGATGATGTTCAGCCCTTAAGTGTCTCTGTGTTTGGAAACTCCGTGACTGAAACAGATGCCAATACATCACTCTCGTTTAGAGTACAGGTAAATCAGCCAGCTCCCGTGGGAGGTCTCTCTATTGGATATACAACCAATACTTATGTAGGAAGTTACAACTCTGCAACTGTTGGAGATGACTATATCGTCTCATCAGGTACATTGATTATTAATGAGGGAGATAGTGTAGGTTATATCTCTGTACCTATTATTGGGGATTTAACACTTGAAACTACAGAGAAATTTCTTATGACGTTAACCTCTATCAACCAAGGTACCATTGATGCAAGTGAAGGAATTGGTACCATTTATGATAATGACCAGATTCAAGTTACCATTACCAGCTCTGATGTAAGTGAAGGAAATGTAAGTGACACCAATCAGATGGAATTTAAAATTTCATTAGCCAAAGCATATACACTTAGTAGTGACTATGTCGTAAATTATAACACAGCTGATGGCTCAACACCTACAGCGACCAGTGATGTGGATTATACTTCAAAAACAGGTACATTAACATTCTCTACAACCAATCCAACTGAGGTTAAAACGGTATTGGTTGATATTATTGGTGATAATGATATAGAAGAGGATGAGTATTTACGAATGGTTGTTAGAGATGCCTCTAATACCTATTTGGGATATTCTCAAAGCTTGATTTTAAATGATGATGGCTCTTATCCTGTAGTCTCTTGTACCAGTACCAATGTCTCTATTTTAGAAGGTAACAGTGGACAGAGTCTTTTAACCTATAACTTTACATTGGATGCTCCTGCATTGGCAAGTAGCTCATTTGAGTATGAGACAGTGGATGATGATGAAGATGATAAAGATGACGATGATGGGGATGGAGATTCTCATAATGATACAGAAGATGATGATAGTGACCATGATGGCGATGATGATGATGACCATGATGGTGATGGTGATGACGATGATTATGTCTCTGTTCCAAAAACAATGTATACGATTAATACGGGTGATACCAATATAACTTTATCGGTTAATATTAATAGTGATACTAAAATAGAGAATGATGAAGTGTTTACTCTGCAACTCTCAAATGCAAAGAATATTAAGCTTGGTAGTTGTGCTGCTATTCAAAGTACCATTGTTAATGATGATGGCTCTTATCCTGCACTCTCTTTTACACAGAGTAGTTTTGATGTGATTGAAGGAAATAGCAGTACAACAACTGTTAATTTTGAACTACAGTTAGATAAACCAGCGTTAGCCAACTCTTTTTTTGAATATTATACTACGGATGGAACAGCTACCCTTAGCAATGAAGACTATGTAGAGGTTAACAGAACGACCTATACCTTTAGTGGAGGTGAGACAAATGTGACCATACCTGTAAGTGTGAAAGGTGATGTAACGTTTGAGGCTAATGAGTATTTCCATTTAACCATTGAAAATAGTGTTGATAGTAACTTAACTATCTCTTCAAATGCACAAGCAGACGCGAATATTGTGAATGATGATGAAGAGGAGTTTCCTTTTACTTGTAGTGAAACATCTTTTATCAGTTTTAATATTGAGTCAACACCTGTAGCTGGAGATAGCAAATTTAACACTATCTCTTTGGCTGATGGAACACTGATTGCTTCAGATGTACTTACCTCCGTTAATGGGGTCAATAGTATAGGGTACAACGTCAAAGATAACTTTGTATGGGGGTACAATTTAGCTCTTAATAAAGTGGTGAGAATTGATAGTAGAAAACAGGCTAAAGTGTATGATATAGCAGGTCTTGTGAGTCGATTTTATGTGGCTGCTGATGTTGATGAAAATGGTATTTTATACCTCTTCTCTAGAGAGAGTGCTACGGAGAGAAAAAGACTTGTGGCTGTTGATTTAAATACGTTAACAGTGTTAGCCTCTGTTACTTTAAATCAAGAGATTAGTACAGCTGATATGGCATTTAATCCTCTTGATGGTAATCTCTATTTTATTCAAGATGGTACCAGTAATCTTTATAAAGTAACATTGTCGGCTGATAAGTTGAATGGTATAGTAAGTTTGGTTGGTGATATGGGTCTTGGAGCAGTTTGGCCAATTATTAACTTTTTTGATAAAAATGGTAACTTCTATTTTAACAAAGACCTCACTTCAATCTATAAAGTAAATGTCTTAACCTCATCAACAGCAATATGGGTTTCGGACTTAGATGCATCACTTCGTAATGGTGATGGTGCAAGATGTGCTAATGCACCTGTAACCATCCCCATAACCAATGATGAGCCTTTAACGTGTGACAGTAGTATGTATATATCAAGTAGTATTAAAAGAGGAACAGGTGAAACAGGGAGTATGTGGTTACATAAAATTGATACCAAAGAGAACCCTTTTGCCTTTAATGTGGTTGATGATATAGGAGATGTTAAGTTCTACAATGCACTGGCCTACTCAGAAGCAGGTGATGTGAATGCAACAGACTTTTTATTTGGACTCTACCATGATGAACTGTTACGCATTGGGCTTAATGGTAAGGCTATCAGTTGGGGTACTGTTCCTGCATTAACGCCTCTTTTTGCGAACAGACAACTCTTTGCAGGTGCGATTTATAATGGGTTCTATTATGTCTCTGGTCCTGGTGTTGATTATGATACTATTTTTAAAATTAATCTTTCAAATAAGAGTAGTACTGAGATTAAACTAAGTACGCCTATCTCACTTTTAGACTTCTCTTTTACACCTGATGGAAAGTATCTTCATGGAATTATTACAGGTGGAGAATTTGTGCAGATTGATGTCGCTGATGGAAATGTTACTAAAATTGGGACAGCCCATGTGGGGTATGAGTTTGACTCTACTTTTTCTGATAAAAATGGAAGATTCTTTGCCAATGATAGTAAAGGGAATGGATTTTTTGAATTTGATGTCGTGACAGGTAATAAAAAGTTTATCTCCAATTCTCAGCCAGCTACTTTTAATGATGGTGCAAACTGTATTAATGCCGAGTTGGTATTTGTGGATTATGGGGATGCTCCAAGTAGTTACGGTACACCACGACACAATATTGCCAATGGTATTTTTATGGGAGATGAGGTTGACCATGATGTGAATGCCTATACAGGAGCTGATGCGTTTGGTGATGATACAAATGGTGTAGATGATGAAGATGGGGTAACCTTGGCAGATGGTAGTGATATTAATGGTACCCATTTAGAGCCTGATACGTTGGAGACATTAAGTATTAAAGTCTCTAAAACAGGCTATTTAAATGCATGGGTTGACTATAATGCTGATGGAGATTTTGAGGATATTGGAGAGAAGATTTTCTCAGCTAAAATGCTTGTGGCAGGAACACAGGAGATTAGTTTTACAGTACCTCATAACATTAAAATTAACACAACCTCCTATCTGCGTTTTAGATACTCTTCCACAGCAAGCTTAACAGCAACTCAAAATGCAAGTGATGGCGAGATTGAAGATTATGCCATACAGTTAGGAAGTGACTCTTTTAGAGGAAAATTTAACGTTGAAAGAACCAATAGTGGAAGCTTTCAGCCTATTATGACTGATGTTCGTAATGCGTGGTATACCCAAACTGTTGGTAGAGACTTTAACTATTCAGTGGTCTTTTATGAAGAGGATTTCTCAGCTGAAAAAAATATAAGTAATGTAACGTTAAAAATTGATTTGATGGATATGGATAAAAATATTTCAATTTATCAAAAATCGTTTCATGTGTTAGATACCCATATTGGTAGTAGAATGGATATTTTAGATGCCAATGATTTAAAAAATCTTCCTGCTACTAAAAATGCTCGTTTTAGAATAACTTATGGGGTAGATAGTAATGGAAATGTTATTCAAGCTGACTGTTTAACCTCTCCAGCACTCTGTAGTTATAATCGTGCTCCTGATGAAGCAAAAGATAACTTTGCCATTCGTCCTTTAGATTTTTATGTGAGCATTGCTGATGGAGTAACGGTGCGTAAAGAGAATACAAATACGCTACCAAATCCTTTTCGTATGGCAGCTGGGTATGAGTATAATTTAACTGTTAAGGCAACACCATATCCTGCTCTAAACTATAGTGCCTCAGAGGGGTATAATGCTACTCCTGTAGGAACATTAGAGTTTGTTTCCAATGGTTCCTGTGCTGATGAGAGTAACAAGACCATTAATACAAACTTTATAAATGGTATATTTAATAGATTGAATTTTACAACATCTAATGTGGGTGAATATCTGTTGAGCTTTAAAGATACCACATGGACGCAAGTAGATGCTGATAAAAATCAGTGTAATAGTAGTTCAAGTGCTATTTCAAATGACCCAAATTTACCATCTGGGTGTAATATTGAAGCTATTTCCGATATTAATCTTAGCTTTTATCCATATCAATTTGATGTTAATTTTCAGATGAGTAACTTGCCGAGCAGTGGGCATGATGACTTTATCTATATGAGTCGTATGAGTCTTTCCAACCATGATACAGCACTGCAATTTTCAGGAACAATTACAGCTCAAAATAAAAATAATGCTCCAACGACTAACTTTACACAAGGGTGTATGGCTACAGATACAAGACTTTTTGTGAATGCGAATATGTTAACAGAAGATGGAAACGGCTCAACTCAAATTCAAACCTCCTCTAACCCTACACATCCAAGAGCAGTTGTACCAATACAGCAAATAGCTCAATTTAATAATGAACCATTGGTGAATTCAGACCTTATAGAGGTAGCAAATATGGATATGCCACTTAATATTTTACGTGACAAATTCTTAGATGCGAACAGTGGAGTGCTTACTTTGGATTTAAAATATAATATTAAAAAGCATCTTTCTTTAACGATAAACCCTATACAGCTAACGATTCAAAATGTAACTGTAAGCTCTGATAGAGCATCTTCAACAGCTAAAAACCTTGTTGACCCTAACCCTTATATTCCAGCAGGAGTACAAGAGTTTCATGATGTGGCACGTAACTTCTATTTTTCACGAGTCTCATCAGATAAAGAGAGCTATCCTAAGATTATATTTGACGACAACCCTGTGATTAGAACCCCTCTGAATGTAGATATTTTTTGTGATACTACTATTGCTTATTGTGATGAGACAGGGGTTCGAGAGCATACTGATTTAACAGGATTGTTTAACTTACAAGATGGTTGGTATATTTCAACAGATCATAATACGGCTACGGATGGTATGATACGAGAATTAAATCCAAACAGAGTTCAAGTAACCGTGACACCTAATCGTGATATTAATTTAACGAAGGGAAGAAATGGTTTAATTACCAATACTTTTAATGCCTGTAATAGTAAAAATGATACTGTTATGGTTGAAATTGTTCCTGATGAAGCACAGCTTTATAGTCCTCTTGTTACGACTAATGGACACCCTTCATACACTGTTTCATGTAGTGACCAAAACAGCTCACAACTTTCAGGAATTGGTCAATCAGGAAATGTGATTGATAATAAACTTAATAAGAGAAACGACTCCAAAATGGAGTGGTAATACAAAATAATATTTAATCTTAGACTTATTTAAAGTTTAATATAATTTAATTATATATTAATAAAGGAATTTAATTATGAAATTTAAAAAATATTTACTTCTATTTATGACGACTTTGTCATTTGCTATTGCAAAAGATGGTGTCTGTTGGACGATTGATGACCAGACGCAAACGTTATATACTTTTAATATGAATACCTTAACAGCACCCAAAGAGACTTCGATTGATGCTGTTAATGAGGGGGAGGGGTTAGCGTATCGTCCTTCAACCCATGAACTCTATATGTGGGATGGGAGCAATACAATTGTTCGAAACCCTGATACGGGAGAACGCAAACGAGCGTATCCTACAGCCTATGCACATGAAATTGAGGGGGCTTCATTTTACATTGACCCAACTACCAAAGTGGAAGAGTTATGGGTTATTGTTGAAGAGAATGCCAGTAATAATTTACCTCGTAATGATCGATATATTCAACAGGTAGATGTTGAAACAGGTGTAGTTGTGGCTGGAACACGCAAAAAACTTACAGGTGGTTTTTTAGATTCAACTGTGGATTGGGGGCAAGATATTGGTTCACTTGCTATTGACCCTGCTACCAAAACATTTTGGTTGACCCATGATGATGGTACGCGAAAACTTGCAAATGTAGACCCATTAACAGGTCAAATTACCAATCTAAAGAGTTTAACTCCTCTTGATACAGTTGATGCAGAGGTGTTGGCATTTGATGATACTGGTAATATGTATACGGAGTCAGATAGAGGTAATACCGATGATGACCCTCGTTTTCTCTGGAAGGTTGACCCAACCAGTGGTGTAATGCAAAAAGCAACTTCTCAATTTGGAACGGGTATCAACGGAGACTTAGAGGGAATGGCGTGTAACAGTGGAGCTGGCGTTGTTGCAAAAGATTATGGTGATGCTCCTGATAACTACTCTCATGTCTCACACCAAATCTCTGATACGCTCTATTTGGGAGCAAGTAAACCTGATGGTGAAGATGACCAACAATCTTCAACTGATGCCACAGGAGATGGTGCTGATGACAGTGATGGGGTGGTCTCTTTACCAAAATTAACCATTGGGGATACCACCTACACTGTGCCTGTTAAAGTCTTTAATAACACAGGAAAGAGTGCCTACATTACAGCGTGGATTGATTTTGATGGGAATGGAATATTTGAGTATGAGGAGGCATTAAACACCAACAGTTTAGAAATTATCTCTTCAAATAGACCACAAACAGTCAATGTTGTTTGGGACAATACAACAGAGGTTAATGCTATTGAAAATGCCAAAGTGGGTAAAGCGATTATGCGTATTCGTCTGACAACATCACGGGTTTTACGCTGTGATGACCCTCATTATCAAGATGGTAATGGTACACAGAGTGATAACTACTTGGTCTCACCTGATGGAGAGGTTGAAGATTATGAGATAACCATTGAGGATGTTCCAGGTACGCCGTTTACCTGTAACAATGAAGGGATTGTATTTTCAGCTGACTCTTTAACCAGTACCACCACCAACTTCTCTATTGTTGATTTGGATAAAGAGAGTTATAGCTTTAAACGAAAGTTTGCCACACGACACATTAATGCAGCTGGATACAATGTGCAAGATAACTTTATCTATGGTATTGGATTTGCCAACGCTTCGCATAGCACCATAGATGTGGTACGTGTGGACAAAGATTATAATGTGGTTAATATGAATATTACAGGGCTTCCTCAAGGGAACTCCATCTATGCTTTAGGGGATGTGGATTTCAACAACAGACTCTATGTCTCTACCATTAAAAGTGAAAATTCAAGTAGTTTTGATTTTGTAAAAAGTTTAATTGTTATTAACCTAAAGAGCAAAACGGTCGAGCGTGAGACACCATTGGTTTTTCCTGTTAACAGTAATATGACAAATTTACGCTCGGCTGACTATGCCTTTAATCCTAAAGATGAGAAGTTATATACTATAGATAGTGATAGCAATAATCTTGTGCGTATTGACCCTATTTCGGGTAGAGTAGAGCTTCTTGGTGATGTGGGAAATATTAGTGATGTCTACAGTGTTATTAGTTTCTTTGATTTGGATGGTAACTTCTTCTTTACCAATAATGAGAATACGATTATTTACAGAATAGATATTTCTAATCCGAGTAATATTAACCCTAAAGCCTCTGTTTATATTTCTGATTTAAGTATGCCAAGTTCAGGGGATGGGGCAAAATGTGCCTACTCAAAAGTTGCAGATAAACTCTTTTTAGGCGAATTCAACATAGAGCGAACCGACAGTGGTAACTTTGCAATAGGAACGGAAGCCAGAAACGCATGGTACACACAGATAGTAGGTCGAGACTTTGACTACTCGGTGCTTTTTTATAATAAAAATATGACCAAAGAGAAAAATATCAATCAACTCTCGTTAAAAATAGAGTTAATCAACCAAGATAGCAATAAGACACTCTATGAGCGATACGCTTATATCCAAGATGCCACCAAAAGAGTAGATGTTCTGTTGCCTAAAGATGATTTGTCATCTCTACCAGCAACGAAACGGGCAATATTTAGAGTTTCGTATGGGGTAGATAGTAATAACTCAATTGTTCAAAAAGCGTGTGAGAGTGACCCTAAGTTCTGTTATGAGAGAGATACAGCAGTAAAGAAAAAGTATGACTATGCTAAAGATAACTTTGCGATTCGACCAGCACACTTCTCTATCTCAATTTCTGATAAGATTAAACTCGCAAGCAACAGTGGTATAGCCCCAAGAGCCTTAAGAGCAGCAGCAGGGTATGAGTATAACCTCACAGCCATCGCTTCTCAATATGGTGCAGATAGTGTGGCATCAAGAGGATATGATGGTGTGGCAGAGAAGGTGCTAAAATTTAATGGAGATAGAACAAACTGTAGTGACACCAAAGATTACCTTTCAACAACTCCTTTTCAATCGGGTCAATTTGTTGATAATAACTTTACCCACACCAATGTAGGAGAGTATCTACTACGCCTAAGCGATGTAACATGGGCAGAGGTAGATGGTAACAAAACAGTCGCAGATTGTATCGTAGGGGAGAGTGGTGTCTCAGCCAATGGAAATAGCCTCTCAGGGTGTAATATCGCTTCAATTGCAGATATTAACCTAAGTTTCTATCCGTATCAATTTAATGTAAACTTTAATGTTAATAACCTACCGAGTAGTGGACATGATGATTTTCTCTATATGAGTCCTGTGAGTTCAATTAATGATACAGCAATACAATTTATAGGCTCAATCACAGCAGAAACCCAAAAAGCTCAACGAACCTCTAACTTCACCAACGGATGTGTCGCTAGTAGTGTCATATTACAAGCCAATACTACTGTTACGACCGATGAGGGAGTCGATAAAAATGTTATTCATACTTCTAAAAATGCTGTAGGGGTAAAAGAGGTCGTACCTATCTCAAGAATGGTAAAGTTTAACAGTGAAGCACCAATCTTTGATGAAGTTTCAAATATTAACAGCCCTGTGGAGATAGATAAGAGTAAATTTATAAAGAGTCAAGCAGGAAGTGTTAACTTAGAGTTACGATACAATATTAAAAAACATCTCTCTTTAACCATTAACCCCGTAGGAATGCTCTTTAATTCACTTGATGTGAACTCTGCACCAGCCTACTCATTAGCCGAGGGTAAAGCGATGCAAAGTGACCCCTATGTACCAACAGGAAAGCAAGATTTAAACCTAACCAGAAACTTCTACTTTACACGAGTTACTTCAGATATGCAAACCTACCCAAAAGTAAATTTTGAAGAGAATAGGGTAATTCGTACCCCACTCAATGTAGATATATTCTGTGATGCAGGGCTTCAATACTGTAATAATACAGGTGTACGAAGTCATACAGACTTAACAGGTCTCTCACGGGTACAAGATGGTTGGTATATCTCTACGGACCATAATGGAGCAACTGATGGAAATATTCAAACTTTAAATCCAAATAGGGTTCAGGTGACTGTTACCCCTAATAACGATATTAATCTGACTAAGGGTAGAAATGGATTAATTACCAACACCTTTGACAGCTGTAACAGTACAGATGATACGGTTATGGTCACTATTGTACCTGATACACCTCTACTGTATGATGCTAATGTTGCCAATGCTGGTCACCCCTATTATACGATTTCATGTAGTGACCAAAACAGCTCTGAACTCTCAGGAATTGGTCAAACAGGGAATGTTATAAAGAATAAAGCCAACAATAGAAAAGAGTCAAAAATGGATTGGTAACATAAATTAATATTATTGAATAATATTTAATCGTAAATTTAGTGAAATTTTAATATAATTTAATTATATATTAATAAAGGAATCTAATTATGAAAAAAATATTATTTTTAGTAACTATTTTTTTATTCCACAATAGTCTCTATGCGTTGAGTATTCAACTTGATGGTAGTATCAATCGTATTTCAGGAACGAAGTGTGGTATTGCAACGTATAGGCTGGGTACAACAAGCTCCTATAATGGTCAGCAAATAGACCTCTTGTTGAAGGTTTTAAAAGAAGATAATGACTACAGAGGTGGTAGTTGTGTTGACACTCAAGACAATGTTCTTTCATTTCATTTAAAAGATAATGATAGTTTTGATAACAGAGCCTATATGGATATTGAAGTTATGGCTGTTGAGAAAAATACTACACTACCTGTGGTTATTGATAGATTTTTAATTACAAATTTTGATTTAGATAGAAGTAATAATCTTTTAAATACCAATACGGATGATGTCTATTACCGACACCCTAGCCAGCTCTATTTGAGTAATAAGACCAATATTGTAGAGAGTAGTGGTGATTTTTATGGTCAATATAGTAGCAAGCTTAAAGGACAAGATAGTGGAGATTGTGATGACAGTGCTACCCTAACAACACTTGAGTGTCGTGCAGGGGTAAGTTTTGAGAATAGCTCCTCTTTTTATGCCAGAGTAGAGAACACCAATGCTTATGGTGAGCTTTTAGGGGATAGTACCCATCGTCTAATTCAGTTCTCTTTTGAAGAGAAAGATATTGCACCACTGCTTAACGAAGAGACCCCCCCTCTTTTAGGAGAATTCAATATAGAGCGAACCGACAGTGGTAACTTTGCAATAGGAACGGAAGCCAGAAACGCATGGTACACACAGATAGTAGGTCGAGACTTTGACTACTCGGTGCTTTTTTATAATAAAAATATGACCAAAGAGA
>Ga0256827_10000910_pt1 | contig 18626 bp, 14 predicted proteins | sample CV84metaG_FD_185977 | JGI IMG/M metagenome (GOLD analysis project Ga0256827, IMG submission 185977) | Hydrothermal vent microbial communities from East Pacific Rise, Pacific Ocean - CV84 | ecosystem: Environmental > Aquatic > Marine > Hydrothermal vents | place: Pacific Ocean: East Pacific Rise... | reverse complement strand
TACTTCTTGCTGCGGACAGGGTTTACCTAGCTACCTTTGTTACCAAAAGTACTGGTGGGCTTTTACCCCACCCTTTCACTATCACCACCGAAGTGGCTACCTACTCTCTGTTGCACTTGCCCTCAAATTACTCTGGCCATCTGTTAGATGGAGCCCTGTCTCACTTGCAGCCCGGACTTTCCTCTCGTGGTTTACACCACCAGCAACTACCTGTTGCACCTGAAAGCGAATTATAACACATAATAGTAAAAAATGTGAAATGTGAAATAAATTTTTTATAGATTTAAAAGTTATATGAAAGAGATACACGTTGATAACGTATATTTTATTTTTGATTTGCTATAGATTTGTATGCTTGGACGAAGGAGCTACGTATAGTAGCTAACTCTATCGCCCAGAGATATTATGAAACAAGAATGAAGAGTTTATTTCATTGATTCATTTGCGTATTTTTCACCTAATCCATATGCCATCAAATTGATTTCATGTACTTTTTTAGGTACTTTACTCAACATAGTATCAATAAGAGTTTGTTTATCAATAGCATTCATAAAAGTATTAGCGATAGCAAGTGCAACTACCGATTGGGTAATTACATTTCCTACCTCTTCTTTAGCAATAGTGATAATAGGTATCTCTACGATATTCCATTTTTTTCTATCTTCCTCAGTAGGGTGAACTAGGTTTGGCTCAACTACTATTGTTCCACCTTCCTGTACTCCACCTTTAAATTGCTGATAACTTACATCTGCAACAGAAAGCATAAAGTCAATCTCACCATCATTTGCATAAGGGTAATAAATCTCTTCATCATCCAAAGTAATATCAACAACTGTTGCTCCACCTCTAACTTGTGAAGTATAAGTTGCTGTTTTTAGTCCAAAACCACCAGATTTTATTTTTGCTGCTGCAAAAATTTCACCTGCTAGAAGAACACCTTGTCCACCAACGCCTGTAAATCTCATTAATGTTCGTGCCATTGTGTCTCCTTATATTTTTTTAGCAAAGTCATCTTGAGTGATTTTTGCTCTTTCACCCTGATGTGCTTTTTGAATCTCTGCGTACATTTCACAATACTCAGCTACCTCTTTATTTTGGTGTAAAACACCTGTAGGAAGTAAATTTAATTGCTCTTCTGGAGAGAGAGTATCATATTTCTTTTTAGAAACAGTAATACTATCGATCCAATCAAGGTTTGCCATAGCAGAAGCCATTTTATTCTTTCTACCAAGGTTAATATGACAGTTTGAGTTTATTTCTACAAAAGAAAAACCTTTATGTTCTATCCCCTGCGTAATTAATTTTTCTATTTTCTTAGGCGAATTAACTGTCTCTCTACCTACAAATGAAGCACCTGAAGCAATAGCAAGTTTACACGCGTCAAAAGTTGGGTCAATATTACCTGCTTTTTGAGAAACTGTCCAGAAACCTTGCGGTGTTGTTGGAGAAGTTTGTGAGTTTGTAAGACCATAGATAAAGTTATTGATAAGAATAAATGTTATATCTATATTTCTTCTACATCCATGAATAGTATGGTTACCACCAATAGCCAAGGCATCACCATCACCTGCAACACAAACAACATATTTATCAGGATTAGCTAACTTAATTCCAGTTGCATAAGCAATTGTTCGTCCATGAGTTGTATGAACAGTATTCATATCAACATATGAACTAAATCTACCTGAACAACCAATTCCCGATACTAAACACATATCATCTTTATCAATACCTAATTTATCAATAGCTCGAATGAATGATTTTAAAATAACACCATCACCACATCCCCAACACCATAGTGTTGGCATCTTTTCAACTCTTAAATATTTATCGTAATTAAATGCCATATTAAAATACCTCTTTTACTTTACTAACAATTTCATGTGGAGAGATTGCTCTACCATTTACTTTATAAAGACCCTCAATATCAAGTCTGCTTGAAGCTCTCTCTATCTCTTCTGTATATTGTCTAATATTTAGTTCAACACATAGAACATTTTTAATTTTATCTGTAAACTCTTTAATTTTATTTGCTGGTGATGGCCAGATAGTAATTGGTCTAAATAGTCCTGCTTTAATTCCATCTGCTCTTAAGTGTCTAATAGCCTCTTTTGCTGCTAGTGAAACTGAACCATAAGCGATGATTAATACTTCACCCTCTTCTCCAGTCAAGTCATCACACATAAACTCTTCATTAAGTTCAATCTCATCTTGATGAGCCATAACTTTATCTTCAAGTCTTTGAATTAGTTTTCTACAAGTTTCAATCTCTTCTGTTGGGAATCCCATAGCATCATGATGAAGACCTGTATAGTGATATCTATAACCTTCAAACATTGGGTTAAGTACAGCAGGAGCTGTTGGTTCACACTCATAAGGTTTATAATCTTCAGGAGCACCATCAAATGTTTTTCTAAGTACAATTCCATCTTTAACTTCTTCTACAGTTGGAAGCATAGCTTTACCATGCATGTGACCAATAGTCTCATCAAGAAGAACAATTACAGGTTGCATAAATCTATCAGCAAGGTTAAATGCTCTTACTGTTTCAGTATAACACTCTGCTAAATTTCCTGCACATAGAGTAATTGAACGGTAATCTCCATGAGAAGGGTTACTCGCTTGTTTAATGTCACCTTGTGATACACGTGTTGGAAGACCAGTACTTGGACCACCTCTCATAACATTAATACATACCAAAGGTACTTCTGCCATTTGAGCAAGACCCAAGTTCTCTGCTTTTAGTGACATACCTGGACCTGATGTTGCAGTCAATGCTCTTTTACCACTCATACCTGCACCAATAACACAACAGATACCTGCGATTTCATCTTCCATCTGAATGGATGCACCACCTATTTTAGGAAGTAAATCAGAGATAACATGCATTACTTCACTTGAAGGGGTTAGTGGGTATCCACCAAAAAATGTACAACCAGCATCAACAGCAGCTATTGCTGCTAATTCATTACCAGTTGATATTACTTCTCTTGTTGCTGACATTAGTTTGCCTCCTTATAGTCTGTAGGTAATCTGAATCCATTATTAGAGATTGCCTCTTGTCTCGCTTTTGAGTCTGCTGTTAATTTAGCAAATTTAAACTCTTTTTTATTTGCTACATAAATAGCAAAATCTGGACATGAGAGTTCACACTCATTACATCCAATACATGAATCAGGTGCAATAACACTAATCATTGCCCCCAATGTTGAAGTTGGTTCTTGCTGCATAGAAAGGACACCTGCAGGACATGAGTCCACACAGATATCACATGCTTTACATCTAGCTGTGTTTACCCATACTGGAGTATTCTCGGGTGATACCATTGCTGCCATATTTTCCCCTTTTTATTTGTTAAAATTAAGTGAGATTTACTATTCACTATAAATAAGAATATCCTACTTTTAATTATTTGGGTATGAATAAGATAGAATTATTGTTGATAATAAGAAGAGTTGTTACCTTTTGAAGCAACATAAAATCAAGATTTTTGACTTAAAATAGAAGATTTCTTGCATAAGAAAAAGATATAGCACAGACAAGGCAAGTGCCTTGTCATGTAAAAATTATTTAGATAAAACTTCTTTAATAGCTTTACCAATTTCAGCAGGAGAAACAACAACTTTTACACCAGCTGCTTCAAGAGCTTCCATTTTTTCTTTTGCAGTACCAGCAGAACCAGATACGATTGCCCCTGCGTGACCCATTGTTTTACCTTTTGGTGCAGTTTGACCAGCGATAAATGCAACTACTGGCTTAGTAATTTGCTCTTTAATAAGTTTTGCAGCTTGAATTTCAAGATCTCCACCAATTTCACCAATCATTACGATAGCTTTAGTTTCTGGATCTGCTTCAAACATTGGTAAAATTTGCTTATATGAAAGACCAATGATTGGGTCTCCACCAATACCAACAGCTGTAGTAATACCATATCCTTCATTGCAAACTTGGTTCGCACCTTCATAAGTAAGTGTACCAGACTTAGAGATAAGTCCTACATTTCCTTTTTTGAAAACCATTCCTGGCATAATACCAATTTTACACTCTTCAGCAGTGATAATACCTGGACAATTTGGTCCAATAGTCATCATGCCATGTTTAGTTGCATAAGCTTTAGCAGCTTGCATATCTTTAACTGGTGCACCTTCAGTAATGATAACTGCAAGTTCAATTCCTGCTTCAGCAGCTTCCATAACAGCATCACCAACAAATGCAGGTGGTACAAAAATCATACTAACAGTAGCACCTGTAGTTTTAACAGCTTCATTTACTGTATTAAACACTGGTTTATCAAGGTGAGTTTGCCCACCTTTATTTGGTGTAACACCACCAACAATATTTGTACCATAAGCAATACACTGCTCAGCATGAAAAGTTCCCTCTTTACCTGTGAAACCTTGAACGATTACTTTTGAATCTTTATTTACTAAAATTGACATTAATTATTCCCCCTTCGCCGCTGCTACTGCTTTTGCAGCACCATCACCTAAATCGTCACCAACAATGAGGTTATCGATATTTGCATTTTTAAGAATTTCTGCTGCTTCTGGAGCATTTGTTCCATCAAGACGAACAATAACTGGAACATTAACATCAGTAATCTTAGTAGCTTCAATAATACCATTTGCAATACGATCACAACGAACAATACCACCAAAGATATTTACAAAAATTGCTTTTACTTTAGGGTTTTTAAGAATAATTTCAAAACCTTTTGCAACTGTTTCAGCATTTGCTGAACCACCAACATCAAGGAAGTTAGCAGGCGTTCCACCCATATGATTAATTGTATCCATTGTACCCATAGCAAGACCAGCACCATTTACCATACAACCAATTTCACCATCAAGTGCAACATACGATAGACCATATTTAGCTGCTTCTACTTCATCTGGATCCTCTTCAGTCAAATCTCTCATAGCAGCTATTTCTGGTTGACGTCCAAGAGCAGAGTTATCAAAGCCCATTTTCCCATCAAGTGCAATAAATTCACCCTTACCTGTTTTTACAAGTGGGTTTATTTCAATCATCTCTGCATCAAGTTCCATATATAGTTTAAATAGTTTTTGTGCAAATGTAATTATGTTCTTCTGCTCTGCTTTGTCAGTAATACCTAAACCAAATGCTAATTCACGACCATGGAAACCTTGGAAACCAATAGATGGATCCACAGGAACAGTTACAATCAACTCAGGAGTTTTTTCTGCAACATCTTCAATGTTCATACCACCTTCTGTTGATGCCATTATTAGAGGCATTTCTAGTTTTCTATCAAGAACTACAGAGAGGTAAAGCTCTGACTGAATATCTGCACCATCTTCGATGTAAAGTTTTTGAACCAATTTACCTTCAGGACCAGTTTGGTGTGTTACCAAAGTCATACCAAGAATTTCATCAGCCAATGCCTCTACTTCTTCAAGAGTCTTAGCAAGCTTAACACCACCACCAAGACCACGACCACCAGCGTGAATTTGAGCTTTAACAACCCAAACAGGACCACCCAACTCTTTTGCAGCCTCTACTGCATCTTTTACGCTCTCAACCATAATACCTTTTGGTACAGGTACATCATATTTGGCAAAAACTTGCTTTGCCTGATATTCATGTATATTCACATAGTCTCCTTTTTTACAATAAGTTGCTTTATTATATGAGTTTGTATGATAATTATGGATTAATTGAATTATTATAAAGAATGATTTTAAGAAAGTGTTAAATATCTACACAGTTGAAGAATAAAAATGGATGAAGATAAAGAAGAGTGGGTAATTTTTTCCCACTCTTTAAAAATAGAGTTAATCCTTGTATGACTCAGAATTTAGTCCTTCGCTATATTGGATTTTAATCCTTATACGATTCGGAATTTAGTTCCTCTCTTGCACTGGACTTTAATCCTTGTATGACTCAGGATTTAGTCCTTCGCTATATTGGATTTTAATCCTTAACTTCATATTTTGCTCTTCCCATTTGGTAGAGATCATTTCCATGAGTATCGTTAATTACTGTTACAGGAAAATCTTTTACTGTAATTTTACGAACAGCTTCTGGTCCTAACTCTGGATAAGCAATAACTTCTGCTGATGTAATTTGTTTACCTAATAATGCACCTGCCCCACCTGTGGCACCAAAATAGATACCATCATAATCTACACAAGCATCTTTTACAGCTTGATCTCTTTTACCTTTTCCTATCATACCTTTAGATCCATTTTTCAACATTGTTGGAGAGAATGAATCCATTCTGTAAGATGTTGTTGGTCCTGCAGAACCTATTGGATCACCTGGCTTTGGAGGGGTTGGTCCAACAAAATAGATAATGGAACCCTCTAAATCAAAAGGAAGTTCTTCACCTTTTTCAATAAGATCAACTAGTCTTTTATGTGCTGCATCTCTTGCAGTAAAAATAGTACCATTAAGTAAAACTGTATCACCAGCTTGAAGTTTTTTAGTATCTTCTGAAGTAAGTGGGGTTGTTAAAGTATAATTTGCCATCTTTTCTCCTTATATTGTAATATGTGTATGTCTTGAAGAGTGACACTGAACATTCACTGAAACTGGTAGAGAGGCAATATGACAAGGATTTGACTCTATATGTACAGCTAAAGCTGTTTTTGTTCCACCCATTCCCATAGCACCAATACCAAGATTGTTAATTCTCGTCATCATTTCTGCTTCCATTTCAGCCATTTCAGGATCTGGATGTACAGAACCTATATCTCTAAAAAGTGCATGCTTAGAAGAGATACATGCTTTTTCAAATGTACCACCAATGCCCACACCAACTGTTATTGGAGGACAAGGATTTCCACCTGCATCAGATATAACCTCTTTTACATAATTCATAATCCCCTCTTTGCCAGCAGCTGGAGGAAAAACTCTTGCTCTTGATACATTTTCAGACCCACCTCCTTTGGCAGCATATTCAATATCTATTTTATCTCCAGCAACAATATCAAAGTGGATAATAGCAGGAAGGTTATAGCCTACAGTATCTTTAAGATTTGCACGACTGAATGGTTCGCAAGTAGAAGCTCTAAGATATGCATCGGTATAACCCTGCTCTGTACCTTTATTAATAGCATCTCTAAGTAGTCCACCCTTAATCTTAACCTCATCACCTACATTTACAAAAAATACAGCTAATCCTGTATCTTGACATAATGGTCTTTTTTCATCTTTTGCAATATCAGCATTTTCAAGTATTTGGCGAATAACCTCTTTACTTACTGAAGACTTCTCATTCTCCATGGCAGTTGCTAGTGCATCATAAGTATCTTGAGGTAAATCTGTACCACAATGAACAATAATATCTCTTACTGCTTTGACTACAACGTCAAATTCAATTTCTCTCATTAAAGTATCTCCTAGTTTATATTATTATAAAATATTCTACAATGAGATTTGTTAATTATGTATGAATAAAAGAAGGTAGGGTAAAAGGTTGGCTTTATTGGGTATATTTGTAGCGTTGAAGAGAGTCTTCACACTACAGGTATTAAATATTAGTTGAAAAAACCACTCTCTGTTAAAATATTTATATTCTCTTTAATAGATTCAACAGACTTAGCAAATTTGGCTTTGGTTTCATCATTAAGATCAAGCTCAATTACTTTCTCAATACCATTAGCACCAATAACACATGGCACACCTACCGTAACATCATCATAGCCATACTCACCATTTAACATGGCACAACTAGGAATAACTTTCTCTTCATCACTAAGAATTGCCTCAACCATAATAGAGATCGCACGTCCTGGAGCAAAGAAAGCAGAAGTTTTTAAATATTTAACTATTTCAGCTCCACCATCTTTGGTTTTTGCAATAATTTCATCTAAATCTTCTCTTGATACAATTTGATCAAGTGGAATTCCACCAACAGTTGCAATATCTGGATAAGGTATCATATTTTCACCATGATCACCAAGTACCATAGGCTTGATTTGTGCTGCACCAAAACCTGTTTTTTGTCTAATCTGGTATGCCATTCTTGAAGCATCTAATGCCCCACCCATACCAATAATTCTATTTTTATCCCAACCTGTTACTTTATGTACAACATAAGTCATAATATCAAGAGGATTAGAGACACAAAGAATAATTGCATTTGGAGAATACTTTTTAATATGTCCTGTTACATCTTTTACAATTCCAGCATTAATATTAAGTAAATCTGCTCTAGTCATATCTTTTTTTCTAGGAACACCTGCTGTTATAACAACAACATCACAATCTTTAATATCTTCAGGTTTTACTGCTGCTTCAACTACTGTACCTCTTGGAGAGTAGTTTGTAGCTTGTGCAATATCTAAAGCCTTACCTATGGCTACCTCTGGAAAAATATCATAAAGTAATATTCTATGACATGTTCCTGTAAATGCTAAACTGTATGCAGCAGCAGCACCTACTGCTCCTGCACCTATAATTGCTACTTTTTTTCCTGTCATATATTATTCTCCTATTTATTTGCTTCAATTCCAAATGTAAATCCAGCTTTTACTTTATCGATAAGAACTGGAACTACATCCGTATAGTCACCAACAACAGCAAAATCAGCATTTGAAAAGATAGTCTCTTTAGCATTGTTATTAATAGCAATAATTGTATCGGACTCTTTCATACCTGCAATATGTTGAACAGCTCCAGAAATACCTATGGCTATATACACTTTCGGTCTTACTGTTTTACCTGTTTGACCAATTTGTCTTGCATACTCAGATACACCTTCATCTACCATTACACGTGTTGCAGCCCATTCAGCATTAACACCTTGATCTTTGAGTGCTTGAGCCAAATCTTTAACCATCTGCATACCATCACTTGTAGTACCTCTACCACCAGCAACAATAATATCTGCTTCAAATAGACCTTGCATTCCACCCTCACCAATAACTGTTTCAATAATTTCAGATACAAACTCTGACTCATCAAGTTTTGGTGTAAATGGAGTAATTTTTCCCTCTTTACTATCGTCTCTTACAGGTACTTCAAATGTTCCAGCTCTAGCTGTAGAAATTTGAGGACATACAAAACCAATAATGGTTGCAAGTTTTGACTCACCATAAGTAGGTCTTCTTGACTCCAAGATAGGAGCATAAATAACCTGCTCTTTAGTCTCTTTATTACGATGTTTATGTTCACCTATAATTAATTGAGTACAGTCAGCTGTTACTCCCGAACCTCTTTTTACACCAATTCGTGGAGCTAATTCACGTCCAGCAGTTGTAGCAGCAAAAAGTGTAATTTCAGGTTTTCTCTCTTCTATAACTTGAGAGAAAATTTCAGAGAATGGTAAAATACGATACTCTTCAAGTCGATCATCATCAATTACAACAACTTCATCAGCACCATGAGCAATAAGCTCTTTTGCCAACTCACCAACATTTTTACCAATAATAACTGTAGTTACTGTAGTTCCATCTTCAAGAGAGTTTGCAAGATTTCTAGCAGGAGTTAATAACTCTAATGATGGTCTTGAAATTTCACCTTTAACAACTTCTGCCCATGTCAAGATACCAGAAGCGCCTTTTCTAAAGTCAATTCTCTTAAGAGTATCATCTGTTTTTTTAGCTTTTTTCTCTTTTTTCTCTTTGACTTCAAGAGTGTTTTTTCCCTCTTTCATTTGAGCTAAAAGTGAGTCAACTAGTTCAACTTCATTGTGTCCTTCTGCAATTTTTGCAGGAGCTCTTTCACTCTTTATAGTTGCAACTTTAGAAACAATAGTAGGACTTCCACCCTCACCTGGTACACCAATACCAATAAGTTCTGTACCAAGATTTACATCTTCTATACTAAATACTTTTATCTCAGCTTTTCTAGCTCTAACTGCTCCAGATAATTTAGCTCTTCGTGGATCAACACCTGTTGGAGTAAAACTCATTGCACAAGGAACAGGAAGGCTCATCATCTGATACCCACCCTCAATAATTCTTTTTGCATGAACTCTACCATCTACAAAATCTGCTGTTTCTATAAATGTTCCTTGTGGAATACCCATAAATTCTGCTACCTGAGAGGGTACGTGAGCTGTATCACCATCACTTGTCTGACGACCAGCAACAATGATGTAGTCCTCATCTTTGCCTTTTCCAAAACCTAAATGTTTAAGCATGTGAGAAATAGCTAACCCTGTTGCATAAGTATCTGATCCACCAAGTTTTCTATCACTTAAAAGATATGCTTCATCATAACCCATTGCTAAAGCATTTTCTAGTGATTCTGTAAACGATGGAGGTCCCATTGAACATACTATAAGTTTTGCTTCTGGGTATTCACTCTTAATCTGTAAACCTGCTTCAAGACCATATTGGCAATCAATATTAATAATTGACTTTGCTTTTGTTCTATCCATTAAACCGTCATCACCCATTCTCATTTCAGATGGCAGTGGCACTTGTTTCATTAAACTAATTATTGTCATATTTTCTACTCCTTAGGCTTACATATAGTTATATTCTGGACCATCTCCACCATAAGGTGTTGTCCAAGTTATTCCACCGTTAGGCGATTTAATGTCACATGTTTTACAGTGTACACAATTTTCTGCATGAAGTCTTAATGACTTATCACCACTGTTTCTGTCAACATGAAGTTCATAAACTTCTGCAGGACAAGCCGCAGCTACAGTCAACCCATACTCTTCAATATTAGATGATTGGAATTGCTCTGGATTATTTACGACAAGGTGAACAGGCTGATGCTCATCATGCATTGCTTTAGAGTAGAATACTCCTGTTACTTTATCGAAAGTAAGTTTTTTATCCCAATCTAATTTTCCTGCAAATCTCTTAGTAAATGGAACTCCACTAAAGTTACTAATAGTCTCTGTCTCGTCAGCATCATTATGTACTTCAGGCACAAAGAAACAAATTCCACCTGTAACAAGCTGTACACCCATTTTAAGTCCACCAAGTATCATACCCTCTTGCATAACTGCTCTCATATTTCGAGTAGGATATAACTCTTTGTAGATAAAGCTATCATTCACTATATCTTCATATTTTGATAAAACTTTTTTACTTGTGTCATCTTTTTCTAAAGCTTCAACTGCTGCTTGAGCTGCACACATACCAGAACGAACAGCTAGGTGAATACCTTTGAGTCTTGGTGTACTTAAGAAACCTGCACTATCACCAACAATCATAAGATTATCATCATAATATTTAGGTACGGAATTCCATCCACCCTCAGGTAATGTTTTCGCACCAAATTCAATAATGCTACCACCCTCCAAGAATTTAGAAACATATGGATGTGTTTTCCAAATCTGCATAGCTGCATGAGTATCGAAACTTGGATCTTTATAGTCAAGTCCAACAACAAGTCCAAGTGCTACTCTATTTTCACTTAAGCCATAAATAAATCCACCACCAAACTCTGACTTATCTTCAAGTGGGTATCCAAATGTATGATATACCGCACCAGCTTCAATATTACCCTCAGGCACTTTCCAAATCTCTTTTACGCCTAAAGAGTAAATTTGTGGGTTTTTACCAATATCTAAATTAAATCTATCAATTACTTTTTTAGTTAAGCTTCCTCTTGTACCTTCTGCCAACACAGTAATACCAGCTTCAATAATGGTTCCTTCTTGATAATTTTTCTGTTTTTCACCATTATGATCTACACCAGTATCTTTAGTTTTAACACCAGCTACTTTTCCGTTTTCATTATATATCATATCATCTACAGCAAATCCTGTATATATCTCTACACCCTTAGCTTCAGCAATATCTCCCAAGTACTTACATACTTGAGCAAGTGAAGCAATATAGTTACCTTCATTATTCATATATGGTGGATGAAAAGGAAGCTCCATTTCTCCATTCTCATCAAGTTTTACTGTTACATCTGTAGATACTTTAGAATCAAATGGAATGCCGTCAAACTCCTCCTGCGTTAATAAATCTTCAAATACTTTAGGTCTTATTACTGCACCAGAAAGTATGTGTGAACCAATTGAGCTACCCTTCTCAATAAGCATTATTCTTTTCTCTTGACCTTTTTTCTTTAAACTGTTAGCCAGTTCAATGGCTGTTGCCAAACCAGCAGGTCCAGCACCAACGATAAGTACATCAACTGAAATAATATCACGATTACCCATATAATCACTCCCTATTTATAAAATTACTTGAAGTAAAATCAAAACTGTACATCAAGCATTATTCAAAATATCACTTTATAAGTTATAATTCAAATAAGTAGAGCTTTTAGCTGCGTTGGAAAATTGATATGTGAGGATTTGTAACATTTTTTTAATACAAAGAATAATAAACATAACTGCTTGTTATGTAATGAGCTAAAAAGGGGAGGCGTCCTTTTAGCTATTTAATTAGCACTCTTCATCAAAAAACTTAATTTCATAAAGCTTATCTACCATACTTTGTACAGAAGCAACAGAATTTTTAAAACGTGTCTGCTGAAGAGGCTTGAGTGCCATAGGAATTACTTTTTCAGCTCCACCTGCACCAATCATTACAGGTACACCAGATACGATACCTGAATATCCATAATCATCTTCTAACATAATTGCACACGAATGAATTTGATTTGTATCTTGTAAAATAGCATCAACAATAACTGTAGTTGATTTTGCTGGTGCATAATAGGCAGAACCATCTCCAAGAAGATTTACAATCTCTGCACCACCATTTCTTGTTTTTCTAACAATTTCACCAATCTCTTCTGAATCAAGAAGATCTTCAATAGGCACTCCTGCAACTGTAGTAAACTTAGGTAATGGAACCATAGTATCACCATGTCCACCCATAACAGTTGCACGAATTTGTCCTGCACCATACTCAAGTTTTTCATATATGAAGTGAGCCATTCTTGCTGCATCTAATATGCCTGCCATACCAAGAACTCTCTCTTTAGTGAACCCTGTCTCTTTTAACGCAACATAAGTCATAACATCCAAAGGATTAGAAACAACAACTACAATTGCATCAGGTGCATGTTCTTTAATCTCCCGTGCATAACACTGAACTATTTTTGCATTTTTAACTAACAAATCATCTCTACTCATACCGGGAGTTCTTGGAGCACCTGCAGTAATAACAACAACATCTGACCCAGCCATATCTTCTGGACCTTTGGCAGCTTTTACAATGGTATGTTGTCTAGCGGCATTAGCTGCTTGAGACATATCAAGTGCTTTACCCTTAGCTACATTATAGTTTCGACCTCTAAGAACAACATTATGACATGTGCCATTCATCGATAAAATAAATGCTACCGTAGAACCAAAATTACCAGTACCGATAACCGTTACTTTTTTACCTTTTGACATTTTTATCCCTTTTGAATTAAATTCCATAGAACTGACATACCAGCAAAATATCATTCACCATGCATAAGTTTTGAAGATTTATTTTATCACAAAGTGAATTACAGAGAGCAAAAACAGACTTCATTAAAGTAGTAAGAAGTGAGAAGTGTTTCTTTATTGCAAGTTTTATTTGTTAAATAAACTTTATAGAAGATTAAAGTATTTAAAAAGCTTATGTAAAAAAGAATTTATTCCTACGAAAATCGTAGGAATAAAAGTCTTACTTAGATAGTATCAATAATAGCATTCAAAGTAGCCGAAGGTCTCATAGCCTTCTCTGCTAACTCGTCATTAGGTTTAAAGTAACCACCTATATCTTGAGCTTTTCCTTCTACTGCTAATAACTCTTCAATAATTTTTGCTTCATTATCTTTAAGAGCTTGTGCAACTGGTGCAAATTTCTCTGCTAGTTCAGCGTTTGCTCCGTTTGCTAAAGCATCAGCCCAATATTGAGCTACAAAAAAGTGAGATGCCTTGTTGTCAGGCTCTCCACATTTTCTGCTTGGTGCTTTGTTGTTATCTAGGTAGGCATCATTTGCTGTATCAAGTGCATCTGTTAGAGCTTGAAGTTTAGCATCATCATGTTTTTGACCTATAAATCTCAGTGACTCTGCAAGTGCCAAGATTTCTCCTAAAGAATCCCATCTTAAGTGACCCTCTTTTAGGAATTGGTCAACATGTTTTGGAGCTGAACCACCTGCACCTGTTTCGTATAGTCCACCACCAGCAAGTAAAGGAACAATAGATAGCATTTTAGCAGATGTTCCAAGCTCTAGGATTGGGTACATATCTGTTAGGTAATCTCTAAGAACATTTCCTGTAACAGCGATTGTGTTTTTACCTTCTCTGACTCTTGCATTTGTAAATCTTGTTGCTTCTGCAATCTCCATGATTTGAATATCAAGACCATCGGTATCTAAATCTGCAAGATATGTGTTTACTTTTTTAATCATCTCTGCATCATGACCTCTATTTGCATCTAACCAGAAAATAGTTGGGACACCTTCAATTCTTGCTCTCTCAACTGCCAGTCTTACCCAGTCTTTGATTGGAATATCTTTGGCTCTACTCATTCTCCAGATGTCTCCAGCTTCACACTCGAAACTCATTAACTCTGTACCATCTTCAGCAGTTACAGTTACTGTTCCAGCTTCAGCTAATTCAAATGTAGTTGGATGAGAACCATACTCTTCTGCTTTTTGAGCCATCAGACCCACGTTAGCTACTGACCCCATTGTACTTACATCGTATTGACCATTAGCTACACAATCTTTTAGCATCTCTTCGTAAAATAGACCATAAGTTGCATCAGGAATTACAGCTACACACTCTTTTGCATCACCATTTCTATTCCACTGTTTACCACCTTCACGAACAACTACAGGCATAGAAGCATCAATAATGACATCATTAGAAGCATTGAAGTTTGTTTGACCTTTATCAGAATCAACCATTGCAATTTCAGGATTATCAGACTCAACTACTGCTTGGAATGCTGCTTTAATCTCTGCTTCTTTTTCGTGACCAGCAATTTTTTTCTCCAAATCACTCATACCAAGGTTAGGGTTAACATTTAGTTCGCTAAAGGTATCTGCATATTTTGTAAATACATCTTGGAAGAATACTGTAAATGCATGACCAAACATAATTGGGTCAGAGATTTTCATCATGGTAGCTTTTAGGTGGATGGACCATAAAACACCATTTGCTTTTGCATCTTCAATTGTTTTGGCAATAAATGTTTTAAGCTTTGCAACAGACATATACGTACCATCAAGCACTTCACCATCTAGTGCATCAATAACAGTTAACGCATTTCCATTAAGTGCAATAGTTACTTTTTGAGCTTTATCAATAGTTACAGCTTTTTCATTTCCAAAAAAGTCACCATCTCCTGCCATGTGAGCTACATAAGATTTAGCATTTTCTGGGAATGCTTTTAATCTATGTGGATTTTTCTGTGCAAATCTTTTAACAGCCTTAGCTGCTCTTCTGTCCGAGTTACCTTCTCTTAATACAGGGTTAACAGCACTTCCTAAACAAGTATTATATTTTGCTCTAATAGCTTCTTCTTCAGCATTTTCTGGATTTTCAGGGAAAGAAGGAATATCAAAACCTTTATCTTGAAGCTCTGCAATACACTCTTTAAGTTGACCAACAGAAGCTGAAATATTTGGAAGTTTAATAATGTTTCCATCTGCTTCCAAAACAACTTTTCCTAACTCTGCTAAATTATTTTCTGCTAGACCCATTGCTGCAAGAACTCTTCCTGCCAATGAAATATCTGAAGTTACAACAGAAACTCCTGCAGCTTGAGTAAATGCATTTACAATTGGTAACAATGAGTATGTTGCCAAAGCTGGTGCTTCATCAATTTTTGACCATATGATTTTTGGTAATTGCGACATTTAAATTCCTTAAATTAAATTAATTGGTGACAAAAGTGTAACACTTTTTTGTATTGAGAGCATTTAAAATAAATATTATTAGATGGTACTCTTTATTATCTGTTTCTATACTACACAATAAAAAGCGAATTATTTTTTAAAAGAGGCAGTAGTATCTTTTTTATATACTATTTTAATATCTTTTTTAATTTTATCTGGAACTGAAGCTATTTTGAGAAAATCTGTCATACTAAGTAATGGGAGGGAAAGTGCTAAGTAAAACTTTGGGCTTAACATAATAGCCTTTTCATTTTTTATTATTACTTCATATGGGAAAATCTGTGCATTATTCTCTACATTTATTTTTTTCAAATAATCATATGTTGCACTATTTAGCTTATGCCCTACAAGCGTTGAACCATTTGCCAACCTCAACGCATAAGAGATATGTTTTGTACTGTTTGTATCACTAAGTCTTTGCACAATATCATCTCCTCTTGCTACTACGATAGTATCATCATAATATGGCATACCTAACATAAAATGATAAGATGACAAATCTAATAATTTAAGTTTATCTTTAGTCTCATACATTCTTCCAAGTACTCTGTCTAGTGCTTTTAATGTTTTCATAAATTGCCCATATTTAAACTTATCTTTTAAATATGCTGCAGCAAAATAGGATGGGTTTTGCACGCGTATCTCAATATTATTACTAACTAACATGTGCAAAACCGATAAAAAGCTATTTGTTTTTTTAAGTTCTTCATTTGTAAAGCTAATCACTGTTCTGTTTTCAAATATTTTATCTATAGCCAAAATATCAAAGCCATTTATTTCAAGTTTAAATTTAATATCTTCTAGTGTTTGAGGGTTTGATACATAATATGCCGTAAGATATTCAGGCTCAGTTTTTCTCACAGTAAAACTTTTACCACTTAAAACTTTTTTATTAACATTAGTTTTTGTATTTTTCATGGTTTTTATAGCCACTAAATCTTTCGTAGCTATAGGTTTTACCTGTTTATAGGTTTCTAGTTCACCTTCAAGTTTTTTAATTCTTTTTTTAAGAGTTAGTATTTCAGAGTTTTGTAATTTAGTTGTTGAATTTATATCTTTTGTATTTGCTTGAGGAAGTTCAGCATATACTACAGATCCAACTGTAAATAACAATAATATAATATTTTTTATTCTCATAATCTATTTCTCCTATTGAAAAATCTTAATATATTTTAACGAATATTAACAAAAATATAAATGATATAATATTATAATTTATTTTTAACTGTTAAACTACTCCTCAATACTTAAACTCTCCTCCAAATAAACACCTAAATCTTTAGCCTCTTCTAAAATTAATTCACTTACTTTTATTTTTGACTCAATAATAACATCAGCCAATTTTGACTTAATATGTAACTCTAAAGGTCTTTTTCCTGGATAACGTTCAACTAGACACATAAGATCTTCTACTACTCTTGCATCTGGCATAAGATTTAATGCTAAAATAAGTGGAGGTTGCATTGGTTCTGGTGTATGTTTTTCCTCTTTTTGTACTTTTATTTTTGTTTTCTTTGCATCTTTTATAGATGAAATTTTTAAAATATTCATACGAGTAAAATCACCATCTTTACTAATTTTCACTTTAAATGCAATAGGCTTGGTCAGATCAAAATCTTCATCTAACTCTTTTAATCTATTCTCAAAAAGCATCAACTCTATATTGCCATGCAAATCCATAATGTTGGCAATACCAAATTTATTTCCTTTTTTAGATATTTTCTCTGTAATATTTTCTATTTTTCCAACAAACATTGCTTGTGAACCATCTGCCAAATCATCAATTTCAGAACTCAACGTATAGTCAATACTTTCTAAAGTTTCACGATATTTATCGAGTGGATGTCCTGAGACATAAAAACCTAAAGACTCTTTTTCCATCTCTAATATCTCCATAGCCTCAAACTCTTCCATTTGTGTAAGTTCAAGTGTTACAGATGTCATCTCTTCATCATCGCCCCAAAGAGAATTTAGTGCCTGTTTTTTTGCATCTCCTGCTTTTTTTGCCATATCTATAATATCTTCAATCTGAGAAAGCATTGCTTTTCTGGAGTAACCAAAACTATCGAAAGCACCAGCCTTAATTAATGTTTCTATAACCCTTTTGTTTACTTTAGAAGAGTCAATTCTTGAAACAAAATCAGATAAATCTTTAAACTCATTCTCTCCTCTTGCTTCAAGCATAGTATTAATCGCAATATCACCTGCACCTTTCAACGCACCCATTCCAAACATAACAACTTCATCACCATCAATATTACGTGCTTCAAATACTAAACCTGATTTATTTATGTCTGGAGGAAGGAGTTTCATACCCATATGCTTTACTTCATCTACATACCTGACAACTTTATCGGTATTATTTTTTTCTAAAGTCAAAATGGCTGCCATAAACTCTGTAGGATAATAATATTTCAAATAAGAGGTATAAAAAGTGATCATAGCATAGGCAGCAGAGTGAGATTTATTAAAACCATACCCAGCAAATTTTACAATAAGGTCAAACAAATCAAAAGCTTTTTGTCTATCAAAACCTTTTTTTACTGCACCATCAGCAAATTCACCTTGGAGTTTATCCATCTCCTCTTTAATCTTCTTACCCATTGCTCTACGAACAAGATCAGCACCACCCAGAGAAAAGCCACCAATAGTTTGTACAATCTGCATAACCTGTTCCTGATATACAATAACACCATATGTAGGCTTTAAAATAGGCTCAAGTTCAGGAAAGGCATAAGTAATTTCAGCACGACCATGTTTACGTTCAACAAAGTCATCTAGCATACCTGATTCCATTGGACCAGGTCTGTAGAGTGCCAACATCGCAATAATATCTTCAAAACCATTTG
>Ga0256827_10000909_pt1 | contig 18655 bp, 25 predicted proteins | sample CV84metaG_FD_185977 | JGI IMG/M metagenome (GOLD analysis project Ga0256827, IMG submission 185977) | Hydrothermal vent microbial communities from East Pacific Rise, Pacific Ocean - CV84 | ecosystem: Environmental > Aquatic > Marine > Hydrothermal vents | place: Pacific Ocean: East Pacific Rise... | reverse complement strand
GGAACACATGTCTATGTTTGGATAGGTACAACAGATAAAAGCGAAGAGGAGTATTATAAATATTTTGAATTAGATTGTGAGCATGAAATTGATGATCCTAATTATAAAATTTGTGGTTTTTGTAAAGATATTGGTGAAAGATGGTATGACGAAGATTTTTCTTTTTTTCCTCCACCTTTAAAAAAAGAAGTTGATATTATTGATATTTTGGAAGATAGTATTATTTTTGATAAAGAAAATGTTATTAAAAAGTGCAATAAGCTTGGTATAAAAAAAGCTAATGCTCTATTTGGATATGGTACACCTGATGCATTTACCAAAGATGGTTGTCTTCATATAGCAACACCATATAAAGAGAATTATAATGGATTACAGTATATTGGAAAATTTCTTTCTTCATAATTAATTTTCCTTCCATCCGTCATCGGTGGTAACGCATATGAGAGCCTAAACTAGCAAAAGAGACTTAATAGCAAAAACGGGGGTCTAAAAACCTCTTCAAAGTACGGTACAATGGGCAGAAAATAAGGAAAAGTTACAGATGGCTGTAAAAAAACACCAAAATTTGTCCAAAGTGCCTCTCTAAGTCAACTAAAAAGATAGGACTTAGACGAGGTATTCAAAGATACAAATGTAATGATTGTAACAAGAAATTCCAACTCAAAAGACGTAACAAACAACTCCAAAAAATTATCTTCCATAAGTACATATACAAGAGGCAAATTTTGGATAATTTGGCATGTGAATACAAACGCAGTATTTTATGGGTGCAAAAACAAATATTTGAATATGAACCAGAATATAAGATACATAACCCAAGAGCAGTAAACTTGGTATGTGATGCAACATTTTATGGGAAGAGAAAAGACAAGCTAGGTACGCTAGTATTTAAAGACAGCCTCACTAAAGAGGTGCTAATATGAAAACATATTCAGAGTGAGATAATCAAGGACTACAAGTATCTGCTTACAGAACTACTAAACCTAGGCTACGCTATTAATTCTATCACGATTGATGGTAAGAGAAGCTTGTATAAGGCTTTTGAAGACTATCCTGTACAAATGTGTCACTTCCATCAAAAGAGAATAATATAGAGGTATATCACAAAGCATCCTAAACTACAAGCGAGTAAAGACTTGCAAAAGATACTGCTTCGACTTACATCTACAAATGAAGCCATACTTACTAAGAACCTAGATATGTGGTATGAAACATACAAAGATTTCTTAGCAGAGAAGACACTTAATGAGCTGACTGGAAAAGAAAGCTTTACTCAGGCAAAGCTTGTGTCTGCATATAGAAGTTTGAGGACAAATTTAGCGTATTTATTTACCCACAAAAGATACAAGTATTTACACATTCAAAACACTACAAATTCTTTAGATGGAGGTGTATTCTCTCCAATGAAAATGTTGATTAAAATTCATAGAGGATTGAGTAAATCTTTGAAGCTAAAAATGATGAATGATTATTTAGTGAGAGATAAGAAAAAATAATAATTCAGACCCCAAAATTTACCATTAAGTCAAAAATTGTTATAAAAAATTGTATAGGAATAGTATTAACTCACTATTACTTCTGTTTTATATAGCATAAAATGGAGAATAAACTAATTTGGGGTATTAAAACTGTATAAGGTTTTCTTGAAATTCTAAGGCTATTTCACCTTTACTTCTTCGGGCAATAGTATCTCTATATACCCATGCAGATTTTATCTCTTCCCTTTTTTCTAGAGAGATTTGAGGAGTATTATACATTCCAGAATTTTCTAACTGTCTTTGTGCCTCATAGAGGATAAGTGCGGTAGCTACAGATACATTAAGACTTTGCACCATACCTTGCATAGGTATGACTACTACATCTGTTGCTTCAGCAATAATATCAGAGCTTACACCCTCTTTTTCATTACCCAGTATAATGAGAGTTGGTTTACTATAATCAACCTCTCTGTAACATACTGCCCTCTCTTCTAGATGGGTTACAACGACTTGAAACCCCTCAGATTTTTTTTGTTGTAAAAACTTTACTTTGTCTGATTCATTAACCCTATGGCGATGTGTCCATCGGTGTGCACCTTGGGTAATAGTCTTATGTATACGTAGAGTTTCATTGGCTGGTGTGGAATAATAAATATCTAGTACCCCTACTGCATCAGCCGTACGTATGATAGTAGAGAGGTTTTGAGAGTTATGTACACTATCTAGCATGACTTGGAGAGTGGGTTGTTTCTTTTCAAGGGCTGCATCTATACGTGCTACCCTTTGTTCTGTACTCACTAGATACCATCGACTCGAAGAAGTTTTGTTTTTCCTACCATAAGATCAATACTCATAGTAATACGCTTCCATACAGACTCTTGTCTATACTCAAGATTATGTTTTTTACATATCTCTTTTACAATGGGTTGCATCTTTTGATAATAACTATGTGGCATATTGGGGAAGAGGTGATGCTCTATTTGATAGTTTAGAAACCCATGTACAAAATCTAAGAAATCAGTACCAGTATTATAATTAACTGATCCCATAATTTGTCTAAGGTAAAACTCACCTGTACTCTTGTGTGGTTCAGAGAACATATAAATATCTTCTGCCGAGTGATTAGGAACAATAACCAAGAATGAATGTAAATTTGCAAGAAATTCTGCTATAAAAATAATAATAAAAGCATTAATCGTTGCTTGTATACCAAAGGGTAAGAACAGTATAGGAAATACTATAAATTTAATAATAAAATATGGAAGATAGTAATCCATCCAAAGTGTTAAACCATTTTCAGTACGAGGATCCATTTCATAATCAGTAATAGTAGCTTTATCTTCTTCTTTTAATTTTTTATTTTTCAATATTCTAAGTGTATTGGGTGCATAATATGTATATTTCCATGTACCTGCAAATAGATAAATAAATACATAACGTAACCACATAGGTGTTTTTGACTGTATAAGCCATTGCATATTTCTCTCTACATTATCAGGATCATCTTCTTCTCCTAAATGATAGTGATGCATAATATTATGTTCATAACTCCAAGCCTCTGGTTTAATCCAATCCAACCAATCAACATAACGTCTAGGACCTTTAGCAAAAATCTTTTTAGTATATCTTTCTGGAATATTTGGTACCTTGTCATAAGCTCCATGAAGTATAGGATGTACTACATCTGCCCATCTAGTAACATTTCCAGTACTAATACAAAGTGCAGCTATAATAGCCAATGGCCAAAATACCCAAGCATTAAGCTCTCCACCTAAGCCCATAATACTCAAAAGTAAGATAATACCATATCCACCAAAAGTAAACATACGCCCCCATCTTTCTAGTTTAAGAAGATGTTGAAAATCCTCTTCACCTACAGGATCCATTGTCTTTTTTATCTCATCGATATCACGTTCTAGTTGTTCTTGATCTACATCTTCATAACGTGCATATGTCGTTACACTTTCCTCTTGGTTTAGATTTTCAATCTTACCCATTTACTACCTCCATGAATTATAATAATTATAATTATATAGAAAGTTCATTAATCTAAGATAGTTCGCTATAATACGCTAAATTAATATAAAGAATTAACTATGTGTGACTTTAACAACTTAAAGAATGAAGAGAAACTACTTTATCATCAAAAACTTTTGGAATGTGCCAATAATTTTGGAGGAAAAAACTTTTTTCTTCACCTCTTAGAGTCTATCCGTGAGACAAAGCCCCATCCTCTTACAGCTGGAAATTCCAGTTTTGATATAGAGCTAGGTAGTATTACTTGGAACAAAGTTATTTTTAATGACAAGCTTCAACTTCTACTCAAAGCACGTAAAAATGAGAGTCAACAAGATAATCTACTACCGGCAAAAGAGGAAAAGAACTATAAAAAGATACTCAATGTTGTACGCACCCTTAAACCTATCGTTTTTCATGTCAAACCTGCTAACAATGAAGATGGTTCTGGTTTCTTTTTTCAAGCATTTGATATCATAGATGAGAACAAAACCAAACTCAATCCTATATTTGATGCCCTCTTTTTCTGTTCTGTAGATACAGTAAAAAAAGTACTCAACTACGAACCAAAGGCATAAAAAATGGCTGAGGGTCAAAAACGTATAGAGTTAAAGTATGGTATGAATGTAGGTATCGTCTTGAAAGAGGACCAAGATTCAGGCTATATTACTTATGGTAAACTACAAAAGATTCTTACAAATTCTCCTACGCATCCACATGGTATAAAAGTAAGACTTAGCTCAGGTGAAGTAGGACGTGTTAAAGAGTTTGTCAAATAAAATGAGAAAACTATAAATGACTCTTTTTATTGACGGCGATGCTTTTCCAAATTTACTAAAGCCAATAGTTTTACGAAGTATTGAACGCCTAAAGTTAACAACTAAAGTTATAGCCAATAAAAAAATAGATATTGGCAAGTCTAACTATATTGAGTATATTATTGTATCTCAAGGTGCAGATGAAGCAGACCATCATATCGTTGAATTATGTAATAATGGTGATATAGTAATTACGGCAGATATACCTCTGGCTGACCGTATTATAAGTAAAGATGCACATGCCATTGATCATAGAGGAGAACTCTATTCTACTGAAAACATCAAGCAATACCTAGCAATGAGAAATCTTATGGAAAGTATAAGAGAAAGTGGAGAGATAACTAAAGGACCTAAGGCATTTGGACAAAAAGATGCTCATGCTTTTGCCAATCAACTGAATGCATTTTTAAGTAAAAACTTCAAGCCTTAATTTACATCTAGATCAAAGAGGTAATATTGAAGTCACACTCTTTTATTATAATTCACTATTCGAATATATTTCGAATAAATATTCTATAAGGATTCTAATGAAAAATATCATGATATTAATCGCAGTAATAGCGATGTCAGTACTAAGTGTTCAAGCAAATGAAACACAACCTATACAAATAACAGTATCTTCAGCAGATGCAGCTTCTGCACCTACTGAATCATCTGCACCCGAGGCAGAAGAAGATACAAATACTACAAGAGATGAAGAAAAATCATAATTTAGTAGTACTATAACTCTCCCCCTAAATTGAATATTCCCCATACTTATAGTATGGGGAATTCATTTATTTTATATCAATTTTTATCTCTCCATTTTCTATATCAAACTCAACACTTGAACCTTCAGTAACTTTATCTTCTAGAATAAGCTCTGCCAATCTATCTTCTACTACTTCATAGAGTGCCCTTTTCAATGGTCGTGCACCATACACTGGATCAAACCCTGCTTCTGCGATGTATGCTTTAGTATTTTCAGTCAGTGAAATTGTAATATCACGCTCTGCAAGTTTTTTCTGAATATCCATAAACATAATATCTACAATGCGTGTAATAGCTTCTAAATCCAATGGATTAAAGATAACTTGTTCATCAAGACGGTTCAAAAACTCTGGTTTAAAGTTACGTTTTAGCTCTTCATTTACCGCAACTCTACGTTCCTCTTTGTCTGTGATTGTCATAATCTTATCTGATGCGATATTCGAAGTCATGATGATAATAGTATTTTTAAAATCTACTGTTACCCCTTTATTATCAGTTAAGCGTCCATCATCTAGTACTTGTAAGAGTGTATTAAAGACGTCTGGATGTGCCTTTTCTATCTCATCAAAGAGTACAACTGAGTATGGTTTACGGCGTACAGCTTCAGTAAGCTGTCCTCCTTCATCATACCCTACATAACCTGGAGGTGCCCCTACTAATCTTGAAGCTGCATGCTTTTCCATGTATTCAGACATATCAATACGTATAAGTGACTTCTCAGTATCAAAGAGAAATTTTGCCAATGTCTTCGCCACTTGTGTTTTACCAACTCCTGTTGGTCCTAAAAACATGAAACTACCTATAGGTCTATTAACATCAGATAATCCTGCTTTATTACGTTTAATAGCACGTGCAACAGCTTTAAGTGCTTCATCTTGTCCTACTACCTCTTTACGTAAAATACTCTCAATAGCTAAAATTTTCTCTTTTTCCCCTTGAAGCATTTTACTTACAGAGATACCTGTCCAACGGCTTACAATACTTGCAATCATCTCTTCATCTACAGAATTTTTAAGCAGTGTACCATTTTTCATCATCTCTGTCCATTTCTCTTCCAGTGCTTCAAGTTTACTCTCTTCACTAGGAATCTGTCCATACTCAATTTCTGCTGCTTTGTTAAAATCACCTTCTCGTTTTACATGTTCTGCTTTGGTTTTAAGTGAGTCAATAGTAGATTTAACCTCTGCAATTTCATTAAATACATTCTTTTCATTGTCAAATTGACTTTGTAGTGCTACACGTTTTTCTTCTAAATCTGCAATCTCTTTTTCTATCTCTTCAAGACGTGTAGCATTTTTCTCTGTCACCTCCATCTTAAGTGCTTCACGTTCAACTTGTAATGTACTAATTTCACGTTTTGCTTTAGCCAAATCTGTAGGTTCTGACTCAATTTGCATCTTTAGTTCCGCTGCTGCTTCATCAATAAGGTCAATAGCTTTATCTGGTAAAAACCTATCTGTAATATACCTATCAGAGAGCTTTGCTGCAGCCACTAAAGCTGCATCAGTAATATTTACATTATGGTGTGCTTCAAGCTTATCTTTAATCCCTCTAAGGATTTGTAATGCTTCATTGATACTAGGTTCCTCTACTTTTACAGGTTGAAAACGACGTTGTAAGGCAGTATCTTTTTCAAAATACTTTCTATACTCTTTCAGTGTAGTAGCCCCTATAGTATGTAACTCACCTCGTGCCAATGCTGGTTTCAAAATATTTGCAGCATCATTTCCACCCTCAGATGCACCAGCACCTACAATCGTATGAATCTCGTCTATAAATAAAATGACATTTGCAGACTCTTTCACTTCATCAATTACAGCCTTAAGTCTATCCTCAAACTCACCTCTATACTTAGCCCCTGCGATTAGCCTGTTCATATCTAGACTCATTACACGCATATTTTGGAGGCTTAATGGTACTTCTTTATTGACAATACGTTGTGCCAACCCCTCTACAATAGCTGTTTTACCAGTACCTGGTTCACCAATAAGTATAGGATTATTTTTTGTTTTACGAATAAGAATTTGCATCATTCTTTGAATCTCTTCATCTCTTCCTATTACCGGATCTAGCTTGCCATCAAGTGCTTTTTGATTTAAGTCATCAGCATACTGAGCCAATGCTTCAAGTGTCTCATCCCCAGATTGTGAATCTATCTGTTTTCCACCTCGAATACTCTCTAAAGTTTTTTCAAATTCAGATATATCCACATATTTACCTATCGTATCACGTATAAAACTTTCATTAACATTTGCTCTAAGCCATGCATCTACTGCTAAATATTGGTCACCATTTACAGTCATAACACCTTCAGCATTTTGAAGGGTTCTTACAAGGTTTTGACCTAGTTTAATATTCTCTTTTGTTACAGATGAAACTGTAGGTAATTTATTTGCTAATGATTTTGTCTCTAATTCAATAGCAGCTTTATCAACATTCATTTTATTGAGTGCTTGATGTAATATACTGCCACTATTGGTAAGTAGAGCCCATATAAGATGCAATGGATCTACTTCTTGATTTTTATTGTGTAAAGCTAATGAAACGCCAGACTCAATAGTTCCTTGCATTTGATTGGTTAATTTTTCTAATATATTCATAGAATAACTCCTCTTTTTCTAAATTTTTATCATTATACAACCTTTAGTCTATCATTGTCAAGTTTATTTAATAAATTTATTAAAAGTTCTATTTTAAAATGGTTAAACCTATTTGTCTATTATGATGCATATTTTATATAAAAGCAACCTCTTAGTGCTTTTTAAATAAAATTATAAATCAATTATCAGATGGAGATATCACCTTAATGATTAAAAAAAGTAAAAAACTTATACTTGCAGGACTAACATCAACTATAGCAGCTGCTTATTTTACTGGTTCATTTGCACAAGCCAAAGAGAACCCTTCAATAACACAAGTTAAATCAACAGCCAAACAAAAACTAGAAGCTTACATTAAATTCACACAAATACTAAATGTGATTGAGAGCCAATATGTTGATGATATTAATACATCATCTCTTGTAGATAAAGCATTAAAAGGACTGATGGCAAACCTTGATGCCCACTCTACTTTTATGGATACTAAGGCATATAAAGACCTTTCAGTACAAACAAAAGGTGAGTTTGGTGGTCTCGGGATTTCTATAGGTATGAAAGATGGTGCTTTAACAGTCATTGCTCCACTTGATGGTACGCCTGCTTTTAAAGCAGGTGTAAAAGCAGGTGATATTATTTTGAAGATAGATGATAAAGCAACTATTGGTATGAATATTGATGAATCAGTAAAATTAATGCGTGGTAAACCTGGTACAGATATTACACTGACAATCATTAGAAAAAAAGAGCTCAAACCTCTTAAAATTAAGATTACTAGAGACATAATTAAGATTCAATCTGTTTATACAAAGACCATTGACAAAAAAGTACTCTATATTCATGTAACTTCTTTTGATCAAAAAGTAGTAGATGGTGTAAAAAAAGCAATGTCTGAACATAATGAAACCAAAGGAATTATATTAGATCTTAGAAATAATCCTGGTGGATTACTTGATCAAGCAGTTGGATTGGTAGATATTTTTGTTGACCATGGTGTGGTAGTGAGTCAAAAAGGTAAAGCAAAAGTTGAAAATGTAGAGTATAAAGCACATAAAGATGGTACAGATACCAATACACCTATTGTAGTACTTGTCAATGGTGGTTCTGCCTCTGCTTCAGAGATTGTCTCTGGTGCACTACAAGATTTTAACCGTTCTGTGACTGTAGGAGAAGAGACATTTGGAAAAGGCTCAGTACAAGTGGTTATGCCAATAGGAGAGAAAGAAGCTCTTAAACTTACTGTAGCTAGATATTATTTGCCAAGTGGTCGTACCATCCAAAATGTAGGTGTTACACCTGATATCATAGTACATTTGGGGAAAATTGAGTTTAATAAAGACCCAATATTACTTAAAGAAAGAGACCTTAAAAAACATCTAGAGGGTGAACTTGCTAAAATTGATGGAAATACTACTACAGTGAAAGATTCAAACAATACTGAAAATAACGAAACCAAAGTTGATGATACTATTATCACAGAAGAACAGCTTTATAAAGATGCTCAACTCAAATCTGCCGTAGATATACTCAAGGCACTTATTATTACCAATAAAGGACATAATTAATATGAAAAAAACAGCGCTTCTTTATGAAGGGAAAGCAAAAAAGATTTGGGAAACTGAAGATAATGATTTACTGATTTCTGAATTTAAAGACTCTTTAACTGCGTTTAATGGTGAAAAAAAATCAAGTGAAGAGGGAAAAGGTGCTTTAAACAATAAAATTTCAACAGAGCTTTTTAAGTATCTTGCACAAAAGGGTATCCCAACACATTATGTAGATACAATAGATGATAATAATATGCTTCATAAACGTGCAGAAGTTATCTATATTGAGGTTATTGTACGTAATATTGCTACAGGAAGTTTAAGTAAAAATCTTGGTATTGCAGACAAAACTGTACTTCCTTTTACCCTTGTAGAGTTTGACTATAAAAATGATGAACTTGGTGATCCTAAGCTCAATGATCAACACTGTCTCATCTTGAATCTTGTAAACAATACAGATGAGCTTGACTATATTAGATTTATGGCTAGACGTATCAATACACTGCTTTCAGAATTTTACGCAGAACTTGATATTAAAGTAGTAGATTTTAAATTAGAGTTTGGTAGAGACAAAGATGGTAATATTATTCTTATAGATGAACTTAGCCCCGACAACTTCAGACTTTGGGATGCAAAAACAGATGAAAAATTAGACAAAGATAGATTCAGACAAGGACTAGGTGGTCTAACTGAAGCCTACAAACAGGTTTTAGATAGAATTCAAAATAGAAATAAATAAGGAATAACACAATGACAGCAGTAGTAAATGTATTTTTAAAAGATGGCGTACTTGATCCTCAAGGTAAAGCAGCACACCATGCACTAGACTCTTTAGGATTTCAGGGTGTTTCAGATGTACGTATTGGTAAACAAATTGTTATCCAACTTGATACAACAGACAGAACAAAAGCCCAATCAGAAGTCAAAGAGATGTGTGAGACACTTTTGGCAAATACTGTCATTGAAGATTATACTATAGAGATTAATTAAGATGAAAGTAGCAGTATTAAGATTCCCTGGAACCAACTGTGAGTTTGATACACAGTATGCATTTGAAAAATTAGGTCATACGACTGAACTTGTTTGGCATGAAAATGAGAAATTACCTACAGATATTGACTTGGTTGTTGTTCCTGGTGGATTCTCTTATGGTGATTACTTACGTTCTGGATCCATTGCACGTTTTTCACCTGTGATGAAAGCTGTAACAACTTACGCAAATAATGGTGGTAAAGTACTAGGTATCTGTAATGGTTTCCAAATCCTTACAGAAGCAGGACTCCTTCCTGGTGCACTTAAGCGTAATAATAACCTACACTTCATATCTAAGCACCAAAACCTCTGTGTGATTAACAATGACAATGCATTTTTAAACAAATGTACAAAAGGTGAAGTACTCAATATTCCTATCGCTCATGCTGATGGTAACTATTATATTGATGACACAGGATTTAAAAAGCTTGAAGAGAACAATCAAATCTTACTTCGTTACTCTGATAGAGAAGGAAATCCTGTAGTAGTAAATGGTTCAGTAACCTCTATCGCTGGTGTGTGTAATGAAAAGAAAAATGTATTTGGTCTCATGCCTCACCCAGAACGTGCATTAGAAGCAATACTTGGCTCAGAAGATGGTATACGTATGCTTAAAGGCTTTGACGTCTAATGTCATCATATCGCTCTATTTGGCTCTTTTTAACGTTAGTTCTTAGTTTTACTACGCTATTAAGTGCTCAAAGTGAATACAAATACTCTTATATACCTAAAAAAGTATATGAAAATCAACTTTTCCCTCTAACTATTGTTGGTCCTGATAATAAAGCCTCTTTAATTTTCGATACTTCAAGTATTATTCAGCCCCTTTTTTCAAAACCTCTTCAAGTAAAAAATGGAAATGATACATTCTATACATTTTATTTTAAAGCAGAAAAAAGAGATATGAAAATTCCCAAACTATTTATTTCATCTAGTGATACAAATATATCTTTAAGTGAGCATCAAATTCCCATTTCCACTTTAAAAATTAATAAAATTTTTTCGGGTGTACTAGCAGCAAATATGAAAATAAAAGGACAACAAGTATCTAACTATGATGGTAAGAATCATATTCTTACACTCTCAGTAGAAGCCTTTGAAGCCAATTTAGAAGATATGTCATTAATCAATGTAAGTGAATTTGGAATAGAAGACTTAAAGCGAAATAATGCAAAAGTCACTGCAGAGTTTTATGCTGTATTACCACGAGAACAAAAAGAGTTAAAGTTTTCCTATTTTAATACTTTGAAGAGACAATATAAAACATTTACTATTCCTGTTGAAGTAGTCAATTCTTCGGTTACTACCCAGTCTGATTTAAACCCAAAAGTAGATGCCTTTAAAAGGCTGAAACGCTATGCACTTATCTTCTTTTCTCTCTTTTTTCTTATGATGTTTATTTGGAAAAGAGATTTTTTCTATCTTGTTTTAGGTGTCATCTCTATTATTACACTCTTAACATTTTATGTACCACACAAAAAAATATGTGTTAAGCAAGGCTCACCACTTTATATTATACCTACAGAAACAAGTACTATCGGTACTAAAGTGGATAATAAATTAGATACAATGCTACTAGGTACTCGTGGTAAGTACAATAAAATAGAATACAAACCAGGAATTATAGGATGGATCAAAAATGAAGATATTTGCGAAAATTAGATTCTACTGGGGTGCCTTTGTAATCTCTTTTAATACAGCTGTATTAATGATACCAGCTTTAATGCTTTTTGGTAAATATAAGAGTACTATTGTACATCATATTAACTCTTTAACACTTTGGATGATAGGTGGTATAGCCCTTAAAAAAGGCAAACTTGATAAGAGTGCTGATATGTATGTAATGAATCATCAAGGTATTGTAGACATTATAGGACTTGAAGCCGTACAAAATAACCATATGCGATGGGCAGCAAAAAAAGAACTTTTTGATACCCTATGGTTTGGTAATCTTCTAAGTCATGGAGAGATGATCTCTGTTGATAGAGGAAGTAAGTCTTCTCTACGCAAGTTTATTACAGATGTGGAAGAATCCAGAGATGTTTATCATCGTCCTGTGGCTATTTTCCCTGAGGGAACAAGAACCGATAAACAAGCACTACTCTCTTTTAAAAAAGGAACTAAGATTATTGCAGAAAAACTAGGATTAAAGGTGCAGCCTATTGTAATTACAGGTAGTAAAAAATTACTAAATGAACATAACAAGACAGCACATTCAGCAATCGTACACTATCATTTTTTACCTACGATTGATGTGAGTAAGGCAGAAGAAGATTGGTATGATAATCTACGAGATACTATGCAAAAGGTAATAGATGATGAATTCACTAACAATAATCGCAGTCGCTAGTGGTGGAGCCATAGGAGCCACTTCTAGACTCTTACTAAATACCTATGTAAACAAAACCTTTGTACACTCTTTACCTTTAGGTACTTTAGCTGTAAATCTTTTAGGATCATTGTTTATTGGTATACTCTTTGCGTATTTTCATCTTAACACATCACTCTCTCCTCACCTAAAAACTTTTTTAATTACAGGTGTTTTAGGAGCACTAACAACCTATTCTACTTTCGCTATAGAGAGTTTCTTTCTATTAGAAGCAGGAGACTACACACATGCCTTTGCCAATATGGCACTTAACCTCTTTGGTACTATTCTTTTTGCAGGCATAGGCTACCTTACACTACTACATTTTACAAAATAGGACATACATTGTTAACACTTAACATAGAAATAGAAAAACACATTAAAAAACTAGTAAACCCACTTAAAGATGAAGTTGCTTTAAAAGAAGTTCTCAAACTGAAACTTACAAAAAAAGAGCTAAAACTACTTAAAGCTTGGTCTGAAGGTACAGAAATATCTCAGATACAAAAAGAGCTTAACTTATATGAAGAGCGTTATGGAGAACTCTCCGCTAAACTCATCAAAAAACTTAACCAAGAGAAAATAAAACAAGCGATTTGTATTTAATCTTCTATCTCACCAAAATAACTATCATCTTTTAAAAACAAAAATACTAGTATAGTATAAATAGTAAGATAAAAATTAAGTTTAGTTTAATTCAGGAAGGATAAAATTATTCTACTCTCAAAGGAAAAAGCATGAAATTATTTAAATATATAGAACTGGTATCTATCGGAACTATTACACTTGTCTTAAATTCCTGTGGCGGGGGAAATAATAATCATGAGAACAATCAATCATTACAAGAACCTATCAACTCAGATGCACCGATTATTACATTAATCGGTAAAAAAACTCTTTATCTACAACATGGAAAAAAATACATTGAACCTGGAGCTACTGCAGAAGATGAAGATGATGGTGAAGTAGATGTTACTACTTCAGGTGAAGTAGATGTTATGACTGTAGGTACCTATTCTATTACTTATACAGCAGAAGATAGTGATGAACATATTACCACAACACAAAGGAAGATTATTGTAGAACCCATTTTACATCACGGGATTACTTATCTGCCTATTGTTTCTCAAAATACAGGAAAAATTTGGCTAGACAGAAATATTGGGGCGACAAGTGCATGTAAAGATATAGGTGCTGATTTTGAATATGCTACTACTACCTGTATAGGAGATTTATATCAATGGGGTAGAAATCCTGATGGACATCAAAAATCAAATAGTGCAGTGAGTACTATACAAACGAGTGGGATGGAGACACAAGATGGTAAATTTATCGATGGACATGATGATTGGTCAACCTCCACACATAGAAATGCTAATTGGAGTAAAACAGATGGAAGCTCTGTCTGCCCAGTACATTATAAGGTACCAAGTCTGCAAGATACAAAAAATGAAACTGATTTAGTTGTTTCTCTAAAAATACCTTTTATTAGTATAAGAATAACAACTCCAAACAAACACATTAAAGAAGACTTACATATAGTTAGAGGAGAACGTGTATGGATACATGATCCAATAATATGGACAAGTACTCCACTAGATTCAACTCATGCTTATATAAACGACTATAGATTTATTAGTTATCAAAGATCACTTGGTATACCTGTACGATGTATCCAAGAGTAAATTACTATCTTTTTGGGTCACCATCTTTGAGGGGATAAGCATCATCATTTTTCTTTCAATTAAATATTAAAGAGATAAATGCAGTAAGTAAAAAAATTTTCATTTACTTTTATACAAATACAGAGGAAAATAAAAACATTAATATATGAAATAATTTTTTAACCTTTTAAAGGTAGTTTCTAAATAAAGTTGACAAATACTCCCCCCCCCTTTTTTTCTCTATAATATTTTGGAACTTACTAGTATAAAGGGTTATACTTTTAAACCTACCTTGATACACCTTGGCTTTTACGCTACACTACTTTATGCAAACAACATCTACAGAGATATTTTTACAAACCATCGGTGCACTCAACAATGAGACCAGACTTACCATACTACGTTTTATAGACATTAATGGTGCTGTGTGTGTCTGCGACATAGAGTCAGCCTTCGGGATGATACAGTCTCGTATTTCACGACACCTTAAAATCCTTAAAGAGGCAGGCTTCTTACGCGTAGAACGCAAAGGGCGCTGGGCATACTACACCATACGCTCCCCTCTTGATAAGTTTCGTCAAGATATTTTGAAAGAGATTTCTTATTTGGAGATGGAGGTGCCTGAGTTTGTGCGTGGGTGCTCAATCATATGAAATTTAAGACTGTCAATCATTCAAATATCAATACACTGTATAAATTAAACAAACACCTAGCAAAAGAAGAAGGTCAACTCTCTTTATTTACCGCAAAGAGAAAGAAGTATAAAGACTATTTTCTTTGTAACAACCCTATGGTATTTGGTATTTTAATTTTTGAAAAAAATAAACCTATTGGTTTTATTATCTATGTGCATAAATTTGCAACATATCTAGCTTCTAAAGTTTTGTTTATTGAAGATATTTACTTAAAAAGTAACTATCAAAATGAAAATCATATTAATTCAGTATTGCAACATATAATAAAGAAATCTAAAAAAGAAAAATATGCACGTATTGAACTAAGAGTATTAAAAAACTATAGTTTAGATAAGAAACTATTAAAAACAAACAAATTCAAAAAGATAAAAAAATGGGATACCTACAGGTATGAAAAGAAATAAGTATTACATCAAGATATCTTGATATATAACCATAATTACGCTACAATCCATCATCAAACCAAAGGAACCCCATGAAAAAAGTCCTCATTCTCTGCACAGGTAACTCATGTAGAAGTATCATCGCTGAGGCACTCATTAACGCTGAGTGTGATGGTATGGTGGCTGAGAGTTCTGGGGTGAAGGCTTCTGGTAGAGTAAACCCTAATGCCAAAAAGGTACTAGAAAACGAAGGCATCTGGAATGAGAAGTACCACTCTAAAACACTAGATACAGTCATAGACAATGACTATGACCTTGTAGTAACCGTCTGTGCACATGCACTAGAGACATGCCCTACTTTTCCTAAACCAGTTAAAAGCCTACATGTAGGTTTTGAAGACCCAGATGGGAAAGATTTTGAAGAATTTGAATCGACATTGGTAGAGATACGTAAAGTGTTGTTACCTGAGATTGTTAAAGTCCTTCGACAAGCTCAGGAACCATCTAAATAAAATAATAAATCGGTGGCTGAGCCTACCGAAATCAAGGAAAACAAAATGAATAAAAACGTATTTAAAACTGGTGCTGGTGTGAAGATCGCCTTCACAGGAGCAGTAGAAAAGCAAAACATCGTTAAGATGGTAGAGAACTGTGCTACAGGTCAGTGTGAGTGTATGTCAGACGAGACCAAAGCCAAAATAAGCAATATGGAAGTCAGTGGTGTTGATGGTGAAGTAAATCTAGACCTCACAGGTAATGTAAGCAAAGAAGAGATAGAAGCAGCACTAGCTAAATCTAAAGTGATTAATGATGAGAAGTGCTGCTAGAAGAATGACTACATCATACATCCTTTGGAATATACTATTAGGAAGTTTAGGTTTAGCCTATTTAGCATATGCCAAAGTACAACGTAAAATTGTTCCAGCATTAGGCGGAATCATTCTATTGGTGGTACCCTACTTTACTTCTTTGTCATGGATATATATTTGTACGTTAGTTTGTGTAGTCATCTTCTCGTATAAGCTTAAATATTAACTAACTTTATCTATAGTTATGCTATTATCCTTAGATTAAAAGGAGTATTTTGATGAAGAAACTACTTATTGCCATGGTTGTTTTAGCTGGATTAGTCTATCTGCTCTTTTCTACTTTTTTTGTAGATGTGCAAATTAATAAATATGCAGATAAATCTATAGTTTTAAAGCAACAAGCTATACAGAATGGATGGGTACCCTCTATACTACCTGAGTCTGCATTTGAAATAGTAGAAACACACGATATAGATAAAAATACTCTTTTAGGAAGCTTTAAATACAAAGAGCAAGATGAAAAGCCTTTTATAGAAAATTTATCTGCATTAAATGATGAGAAGAATACTCTAGTATGGAAAAACTTTCTTTTTAGAATAGATACTAAAAAAAATATCGTAAAATTTAGAAATAAACCATAAATAAAAAGAGTTAATTATTTTAAGATTTCTATAAAAATATAGATATATATCAAGTTTTATGTACTATAATCCGCTATGGCAAATATCTATTATGTATCACTATTTATACTTCTTATTTCTCTACTATCGTCTTGTGCTAGATTTCCCAAGAAAGATATAGAAGATAAAACACCTTTAACAAAATCTATCCATAAAAACCCCTACCATACTAAAATAGTGACCGCTACTGCATATACATCACGTGAATGTGAAACTGACACTACTCCGTGTATTGCTGCATGGAATAATAGACTTTATCCGAATACAAAGTCTATTGCTGTTTCAAGAGACCTCTTAAAACTAGGACTAACCAATGGTGCAAAAGTACGTATTTCAGGATTTAAAGGTAAATTTAAAGTCTTAGATAAAATGAATAAACGGTGGCGAAATAGAATAGATATATATATGGGAAATAATCTTCAAAAAGCTTTAAACTGGGGAAAAAGAAAAGTCACTATTTCTTGGTATAGTAAAAAGCGTCATAAGCCTCTTAATTCTTTCTAGATTTTTTGAAAATAGTATAGTTACGCAAGCAAATAAGAGTATTCTCTTACCCACTCACCCCAATTGGATGAACCCTCAACATCTATACCGTTTTGTTGCATATCTTTCACAAGCATTATAGAAAATTCGCTAGGGAGTTTATGAGAAAAGGCTAAGACATTATCAATGGCCTCTGAACTTGGGTTATCTAACAGTGCATTGACCAGTCCAATGGAGAGAGCCATCATCACTTTAGAGTCGTCCTCATCTAGCTCTACGAGTGTGCCATCTAGTACAGTATTTAGGTCTGGAAGTTCTTTCATCACCTTCTTAAAGCTGATGTACCCTATAGCTGCCTCACGCCCAACAGCCCCACTGATACTATCTAATATCAAATCACCATCTATTCCAGATTTGACTATGCTATCGACATATTCCCATGACCTTGGTGTAGCAAATGATTTCTCATTGGTTGTGGCATCAAAGGTAAAAAGCATAGACTTATCGTAAGCCAAAAATCCGATGATAGAAGCATCTATCTTAGCACTATACGCCCATGCTTTCCAGTCGTCAAAGTCTACTTCCATCTCGAAGTGTACAAAACGATTCGCCAATGGTGGTGGCATCTTATAGACTACCCCTCTGTCATTTTCACGGTTACCCGCAGCGATGATACTCCACCCCTCTGGTAGTTCATACTCCCCTACTTTTCGGTCAAGTATGAGCTGATAGGCTGAAGCTTGCACGGCTGGAGGTGCTGTGTTTATCTCATCTAAAAACAAGATACCTTTAGAGTCTGGGTCTGATGGCAAAAAGCTAGGCTTCGCCCATACACCCTCATTAGTCTCTGCATTAAAAAACGGGATACCTTTTAAATCAGTAGGATCAAGCAAAGAAAGACGCAAGTCTAAAAACTCCAATTCTTGTTCCTCGGCAATAGCCTTAACGATAGAAGACTTCCCTATCCCCGGAGCTCCCCAGATAAATACTGGTAGTTTTTGTACTATGAGTTTGTTTACTACTTTGGTAATATTAGATGCTTTCATATGTTATCTCCTATTTGGCTTCGACAAGCTCAGCCAACATTTTTTATAAATTAATGTATCTATCAGTAACTGAACCTATTGTGCGGTGCTGAGCTTGTCGCACGGTAGCTGAGCCTGTCGCACGGTAGCTGAGCCTGTCGAAGCTAAAACTGCACAGCCTTCTTATCATAATCTAAAACCGTTTCATACCCTTTAATAAGTATAGGATTTTTTGCCAACTCATTTTGCAATCTTGTATCGACTTTAAGAATATCTAAAATATCCAAAGGAATAGAAGGATTAGAAGCCA
>Ga0256827_10000908_pt1 | contig 18696 bp, 7 predicted proteins | sample CV84metaG_FD_185977 | JGI IMG/M metagenome (GOLD analysis project Ga0256827, IMG submission 185977) | Hydrothermal vent microbial communities from East Pacific Rise, Pacific Ocean - CV84 | ecosystem: Environmental > Aquatic > Marine > Hydrothermal vents | place: Pacific Ocean: East Pacific Rise... | reverse complement strand
TGGAGCAAAGCGACTTTGATTTATTTTGAAATAATAATATGATTTCAACAGCTTGCCCCGATTATTTATCGGAAATGAGATTAATGGTTTTAATAGCCGCTATTTAATTTCAAATTTATCCCAATCCAAACCCACAGTAAACTTAGCTCTAAAATCTTCTAAATCACTATATTTTAGAGTTGCTGTTTGAGTAAATTCAATATCTTGTTTTGGCTCAATTATGTATTCTCCCTTAGAATTTAGAATGCAAGAACTTCCTGCATGATCGAGTCCATTTCCATCTTTTCCAATTCTATTAACACCAATTACATAGGCTTGGTTTTCAATAGAGCGAGCAAGAAGTAAGCTTTGCCATATATGATTTCTTACTTTTGGCCAATTAGCTACATATATAAGTGCATCATAATCATATTCTCCCTCAGTATAATTGTTCTTAGCAAATACTGGAAAGCGCAAATCGTAGCATATTAGAGCTTTTATTTTCCATCCTTTAATCTCAAATATTAGCTCGTCGGAACCAGCAGTGAAATGCTCATGTTCATTTCCCATTCTGAAAAGGTGACGCTTGTCGTATTTCTCGTAGTTGCCATCAGGGTTCATTACAATAAATCTATTATAATATTTGCCATCATCATTTACCATATAACTACCGGCAAGAATAATATTATACTTCTTGGCAATTACTTGCATCCAATTATGAGTTTCTGACTCAATGGGTTCAGAAAATATCTCAGGCTTCATTGAGAAAGCAGTATTAAACATTTCTGGTAGAACAACTAGGTCTCCTAAATTGGAAGCATTGTTTATTTTTTCTTCAAAATGAGAAAGATTGGCAGCTTTATTCTCCCAAACTAAGTCAGCTTGTATTATTGTAATATTTATATCTTGCATAATATTTCAGCAGCTTTTTCTAATGTTTCATCAGTTTTTGCAAAGCAGAATCTCAAAACTTGATTGTCAGTATTATCATTATAAAAATATGATAATGGAATACTTGCTACTCCATGGTCTTTTGTTAATCTTGTGGCAAAATCAAGCTCATTTTCATCTGATATTTTATCATATTTAAAAAGCTGAAAATATGTACCATAAGAAGGTAATGCGGTAAATCTACTAGATTTCATCAGCTCCAAGAAATAATCTCTTTTTTCACTATACATTTTATTTATATCCATATAGTTTTCAGGAGAATGCATATATTCTGCTATTGCTGTTTGCATAGGTCTGTTTCCTGCAAATACTACATTCTGATGTACTTTCCTGAACTCATCCATAAGTTTCTTTGGAGCAATACAAAATCCAGTTTTCCAACCAGTAACATGAAATGTTTTGCCAAAAGAACCTACAATAAAGCTTCTACTTGCAAGTTCAGGATAAGCAGCAACACTATGATGTTTTTTTCCATCAAAAATAATATGCTCATATACTTCATCACTAAGAATAATAATATCAGTATTTCTTGTTATTCTTTCCAACTCATGCATATCCTCTTCACTTAATACCGTTGATGTAGGATTATGAGGAGAGTTAATTATTATCATCTTAGTATTTGTGGTAATAAGCCTTGTTAATTCTTTCCAATCAATATGAAAATCATCGCCTTTAAGCTTTGTTGTTTTAGCTACACCACCATTCATTCTAATTCCTGGAATGTAAATATCAAAAGCAGGTTCTATTACTATTACCTCATCACCATCATGAATTATGGTTGTAATTGCAGAATAAATAGCTTGAGTAGCTCCAGAAGTGATTGTTATTTCAGTATTGGCATCGTATTTAGTCCCGTAATTTCTTTCAAAAGCCAAACTAACTTCTTCTCTAAGTTCCATTAGTCCTTGCATAGGTGCATATTGATTATGCCCTTTTTTCATAGCTTCGCTTACTAAATCAATAAGTTTAGGAGCTACATCAAAATTTGGAAAACCTTGGGATAAGTTTATTGCATTATGCTCATTTGCTAACTGACTCATTATAGTAAATATAGTGGTCTTCGCACCTGGAAGTTTGCTTTTTACTCTTGCTGAAAAATCTATCATATTTATTGTATAATTATATGGCGAATGTAGGAAAAATTAGAAGCAACTATTAAATATCTCGTCAGAAGTCCCAAGATTCTTATTCACATACTCAAAACAAAGATTACTTTTTTGTTGCAATAATTTTTCACTGTTTAATAAAGATGAAAGCTTAGTTTCAAATTCATCTTTATTGGCAATAGAAGTAGCGGCACCAATTTCTATCATATCTCTTGCTTCTTTAAACTTCTGATAATTAGGGCCAAAAAATACTGTTTTGCCATAGCAAGCAGCTTCGAGTATATTGTGGATACCAACACCAAAGCCACCGCCAATGTATGCAATATCTGCATATTGGTATAGGTAAATTAGTTTGCCTACAGAGTCAATAATTAGAACTCTATTTGAGTCAAGCTTTTTGCCATTTTCTATGTCAGAAAGTTTAATTGGGTTAAAAGCTTTAAAGCTTTTTTCTATTTCTTCTATATGAGAACTATTAACCTCATGGGGTGCAATTATTAGTTTAAGTTGCTTTGGATGCTTTTCTAAATAATTCAAAATAATTGCTTCGTCAGGAGCCCACGATGAGCCACAAAGAAGTATCTTTTCTTCTCCTATAAACTCTTTTATACAATCAAATTTCTTTGGGTTTTGGATTACAGTGTTTACTCTATCAAATCTAGTATCACCAGTAACACTATAGTTTTTAATTCCAATAGATTCCAATAATTTAGCGGAGGCTTCGTCTTGAATAAATAGTTTATTGAACATTTTCAAGTGCTTACTAAACCATTTGCCATACCATTTAAAGAAATGCTGTTTTGGACGAAAAATGCCAGAAATTAAATATAGAGGTATTCTTCGTTTGTTTATTTCATTGATATAATTAAACCAAAACTCATATTTTACAAAGAAAACCATCTGTGGTTTTACAGCATCAAGAAAAAGCGAAACATTGCTTTTTAAGTCAGAGGGTAGATAGTAAATATAGTCGGCTAATTCGTAGTCTTTTCTTAATTCATAGGCCGAAGGAGAAAAGAATGTTATAAGGATTTGTTTCTCTGGGAGTTTGTGTTTAATAAGCTCTATTAAAGGTCTTGCTTGTTCAAATTCTCCTACAGATGCAGCATGAAACCAAATAATATTTCTTCCTTTTACTTCTTTTTTTATTGTTTTAAGCAGATGCTTTCTTCCAATGAGCCATAGTTTAGCTTTTGCATTAAAGAATGATGCAAAATATATTAAAGCTAAATATAATTGAATTCCTAAAGAGTAAAAAGCTCTCATTAAAAGTATGGATTTATTAATGTTACTAATAGTAATATTCCTGTGGTGCTCGCCTATAGAAAGGAATCATCCAACCTAGTTTTAATCCAACAAGAAAGTCAAAATGTTGAAGATTTTCATTTGGATCAAGATCTGCATTATAAGAACGTCTGTTTTTAGTCCAAGCTTCAGTAAATTCAATACCTAAATAAAAATTTGCAATATTTTTATTTCCCATATGTCTATAACCTATTAGCTGAGTTACACTAAAGCCATTACTTAATCTGTCATAAAGCTTTCCATACTCATCTTTTAGCTGTGGTGCAGAATTATTTTGGTCATGTATCTGAGTGCGATATTGCATAATTCCTGCTCCAACTTGAACAAAAGGACCACTATTTACATTTGGTGACCATTTGCTAAATTGATAACCTGTAAATACTTGAATATTAAACCCCCTTTGATATAAAAATATTTCAGAGTAAAGTCCACCATTATCTATAATATTACCATTAGCTGTTTTTATATTAGTGAAATACGAATCTTGGTTTTTTACATTTTCGCTAAAATAGTATTCACCACCAACACCTAATATAAATTGGCTCTTAAGTTTTAATGTAAACTCACTACCAATAGCATGATTATTACCATAAGTATTACCAATATCACCGAATCCAAAGTGATATCCGTAATTTATTGAAATTGAAGGTATTGTTATGGAAGAATCTCTTACACTCTTCTGACTTTTAGCAATATTGCTTGAGAAAAGTATTAAAAATAATGAAAAGTAAAAAATATAGTATTTCATAGTTTGTGTAAATTCTATGCAAAGAAACGAAAACTATCTATTATTGTTGTTATGGAATTTGGGAATCTTATGTTTATTTTTTGTCTTTAGCTATTTAATTGGTCAGGAACGACAAATTTATTCGGTCAGGAATGACCGATTTACATTCGGTCAGGAATGACCGATTTACATTCGGTCAAGAATGACCGATTTACATTTGGTCAGGAATGATAAATTTATTCGGTCAAGAATGACCGATTTACTATTTGTGATGATTCGGTCAGGAATGACCGATTTACTCATGATGGTAAGGTTCGTTCTTTAGTATGCTCATGGCCCTATAGCATTGCTCAAGAAGTATTAGTCTTATCATTTGATGAGAGAATGTCATTTTAGAAAGTGCAATTTTCTGATTTGCTTTTTTGTAAACATCAGCACTAAATCCATAGGGACCACCAATAATAAAGCAAAGAGATTTAATGCCGCTATTCATTTTGTTTTGAAAATAGTTGGCAAATTCTATGCTTCGAAACTCTTTTCCTTTTTCATCAAATAGAACTACAAAATCTGAAGTATTAATTTTATCGAGAATAAGCTTTCCTTCTTTTGCTTTTTGCTGTTCAATATTTAAGGCTTTGGTATTCTTAAGAGCAGGTATTATAATCATCTCAGTTGGAATATAATTTTGAAGCCTTTTAAAATAGACTTCACTACCAGTTTTTAGGTAATCAACCTCGGTTTTACCAACAAAAATAATTTTTAGTTTCATTAATTTATCTTCTTAATCAATTCTATAAATTTTATTGATGCCTTCTACTTTTTGCAATTGTTTTATTACATGGTTTAAATGTTCAATACTAGTAATATAAAGGAGTGCTTCCCCCTCAAATAGATCATTATCAGTATTTAGTGTAAATGATTTAATATTGATCCCTAACTCTTCTGTTATTATTCCAATAATTTCTTTTATTAGTCCAAATTTATCATTGCCATAGAGTTTTATTCCAGTAAGCACTTGTAAAGTGCCTTTCTCACGCCATTTGGTTTTTACAATATTATTACCGTAGCGCGACATGAGTTCCGAAGCATTGGCACAAGTAGTTCTGTGAATAGAGATGCTCTCATCTTTATCAATAAATCCAATTACATCATCACCCGGAATTGGATTACAACATTTTGCAATCTTTATTTCAGAATTGTCATACTTCTTAGAAAGAAGAAGAATATTTGATTTCTCGTTAAGTTTTTGTTTTATTTCATCAGATAGGCTCTTTGGAGTATCGTCTTTTCCTTTCTTGGAGAATGGGTTAAGATACTTCATCCAGCTACTTTGGTCTTTTTTATACTTTAAGAATTCTTGTAGGTCGTCAATCTTAATTTGTTTAAGCCCAATTCTAAATAATAGTTCATTCTCATTTTGAATTCCAAGGTACTTTAATAAGGAGTCAACAAAGCTGTTATTATATTCTATACCTAATTCTTTACAGAAGTCTTCAAGTAGTATTTCCCCTTCTTTTACTCTAACTCTACGAATGCCTTTAAAGTAGTTCTTAATTTGAGATTTTGTACGAGCAGTATATGCCCATTGCATCCATATTTCTTTGGGTAATTGCTTAGCCGAAGTAAGAATTTCTATCTGATCTCCACTATGTAACGTATGATTAAGAGGCACTAATTGATTATTTATTTTAGCACCAATAGCCTTATTTCCAATCTGAGTATGAATAGCATAAGCAAAATCTATCACCTTAGATTTCTTAGGCATTGTTCTTATTTCTCCTTTTGGAGTAAACACATATATTTCATCAGAGAATAGATTAAGCTTAAAATCATCAAGGAAATCTAATGCATCAGAATCTGGGTTCTGCAACAATTCTCTAATTTTTGACAACCAATCATCAAGTCCACCTTCGGTTTTTGTTTTGCCTTTATACTTCCAATGTGCAGCATAGCCTTTTTCAGCTATTTCATCCATTCTTGTGCTTCTTATTTGTACTTCTACCCATTTCCCGCTTTTACTCATTACAGTAGTATGCAATGCCTCGTATCCATTTGCTTTTGGAAACGAAATCCAGTCTCTAAATCTATCGTGCTTAGGTAAGTATATATTTGTAATGACAGAATATGTTTTCCAACAATCAAGCTTCTCAGCTTTTATTCCGCTATCGAGTATTATGCGTACTGCAAAAATATCGTAAACATGTTCGAAATCAACTTTCTTAGTCTGCATCTTATTCCAAATAGAACTTATGGACTTATTCCTTTGGAGAATTTTATATTTTAAACCTTCCGATGCTAGATTTCTTTTTATGGGAGAAATAAAACTTGTAAAAAATTTAGTTCTATTAATTTGACTTACTTCAAGTTTTTCTGAAATTATTCTATAAGCATCAGGATTTTTATATTTAAGAACAAGGTCATCTAGCTCATCTTTAATGCTGTAAAGTCCAAGTCGGTGAGCTAGTGGTGCGTATAGAATATTGGTTTCTGAACTAATTTTTAGCTGCTTCTCTTTGGGCATTGATTCCAACGTTCGCATATTATGCAATCTGTCGGCGAGTTTTATGAGTATTACTCTAACATCATCGGCTAGAGTTAGAAGTATTTTTCTAAAGTTCTCAGCTTGTAAAGATTCACTTTGCGAAAAAAGTCCTGATATTTTGGTTAATCCATCAACAATTCGGCTAACCTTTTTGCCGAACATTACTTCTATATCTTTTATTGTAAAGTCAGTATCTTCAACAACGTCGTGCAATAAAGCACTGATAATAGAAGTTGTTTTTAGACCGATATCTCTGGCTGAAATTAGAGCAACTTCAAGAGGATGAAGAATATATGGTTCACCGCTTCTTCTCCGCATTCCTAAATGAGCTTGTAGCGCAAAATTAAAAGCTTTACGTATTCGTCTTTTCTTCTCAGGATCATCTACATCACTATACTTAAGTATCTGACGATATTTGTTCTTAATAATTCTAGATTCTTCAGCCGAATATGTATCTATTGCCCTTTTGCTCAATTTATTTCTGTTTAGAATATTTAAAGAAGCTAAATTACAAAATTATTGTGATCTTTTTTGTTTTGTAGAATAAAAGTTAAATTGAATTTGTAATATGAATCCCATGTAATAAAAACTAAATTTTAAGATTTAGAGTGATAAAAATGGACATAATTTATCATTTTTGTTGCTAAAGATATCAGACTGATTGTTTTTTATATATATTTGCATGACGCAGTTAAAATATTTTATTTCAGTATGCAACCATTGATTCTTATTTTGGTCTCGTATGTATATTTTAATCATTGAATTAAGCTACTTCATTGTACATTTTCTTATAGAGATGATATAATGGATGTGCGTTCGTTGTTTTTATTTTATTAAGATTCTGAATGTAGATTCAATTATTTTAGAAATAAATAGTTTGTCTGTTAACATTGAAACATTAAGTTATTAACACAATTATACTACACTAAACCATTTAATTATGAAGCAAATTTTATTCTTATTTTTCATTTTCTTAACGGTGTTTTCCGTTAACAGTTACTCGCAAAATTATGTTATTGACGAGGATTTTGAATCATTGCCATTATCCTTAACTAGTTCCTCAACTGGTACTGGAGTATGGGCTCTTAATACAAGAATTCAGAGTCAAGGATTGAAAAGTGACTCTTGTACAGTTACTTCAGGAGATACTACGTATCTTACTTCTAATACATTCTCGACTATAGGGAAGTATTCTGTTATTCTTAGGTTTGACCAAATATGTAAAACCGAGTTTTATGATAGAGGATTTGTTCAGTACTCTACTGATGGTGGTATTACATATTCAAATGCAGGTATTAATGAGTATTTAGGAAATGGTACAATGTATATAACTGGTATCACTGCTGATTCTAATTATGCGTTTTGTGGTTTGAGTTATGTTGATTGGGATTTGTCAGATTCTTTAGCTACAGATACAATGTGGCAATCAGAAACTTTTGACCTTACAGATGAAATATCTGATGAAGCTAATGTGAAAATAAGATTTATGCTTATCGATGGAGCTTTTTCTTCTCTTGGAAATAAAGGTTTTCCAGGGTGGTTTCTTGATAGTATAACTGTTGATGCAACTTTCTCTGAAATGGTTCCACCGGAAATTGCATTAATTAATCCTTATCCTAAGGATACTATGTTTTTATCAAATCCTTATGTAGTAACAGCAGATGTTACTGATGATTCTGGAATTGATACGGTTATGTTGGCATATTCTTTATATCCAGAGGGTGTTATTGATACTCTTCCTATGGTATATAATGCTACAATAAGTGCATATCAATGTTTTATCCCCTTTTATGGTTATGGTAGAACAACTACTTATCAGATAATTGCAATTGACGGTTCAGCAGCGCATAATATTACTACTAATTCTCCAACAAGTTTCTATAGTGAATATTCTGAAGGAGGTACTGTCGTTGTTGGTAATGGTAGTAATAATAGTACATATCCTTTTTATACTTTATATATGGATGCGAGAACGCAGATGATATATACTGCTGCAGAATTGAATGCTTTAGGTATTTATGGAGGTAGCATTACTGAAATTGGATTTAAGGTAGCAACAGTTGGTTCTCCTGCTATGAACGGTTTTTCTATTAAGATGAAGAACTTTTCAGGAACTACAATTAATGGTTTTCAGAGTGGAGCTGTTCAGGTTTATTCTTCTAGTTCCTATACTCCAACTGTGGGCTGGAATATGTACACACTATCTAGTTCTTTTGCTTGGGATGGTTCAAGTAGCCTATTAGTAGAGGTGTGTTATGATAATGGTGCTTGGTCTAGTAATTCAACAGTAAAATCTACACCTAAGTTAGGTAAAACATGGCATGCTCATACTGATAATTCAGTAGGTTGTACATTGACCGGTGGTAGTGGACAAAGTAATAGACCTAACTTAAAATTAGTAATACCATCTTCAAGTTCTATTACTAAGGATATGGGAGTAACAGTAATTGAACACCCAAACTCAGGTATTCTTGCCAATACTGATTCTTATTTAGATATTAAAGCTACTAATTTTGGAACAGATACCATTACAGATTATAAGATTTATTATTCTTTAAATGGTGCTATTCAAGATTCAATGAGTGTTTCTAATGTTCAAATATCTCAAGACTCAGTAGTAGATATTAGATTAGATACTTTAAATGTTCCTGTAGGTAGTTATTATCTAAAAACTTGGACAGAAAGCCCCAATGATACCCTAGATATGAATTTTGGAAATGACACTTCAAGTTTCTTCTTTTATGCATGTACTTCATTGTTACATGGTACTTATACTATTGGAGGTTCAAATCCAGATTATGCCACATTTGCAGATGCAACTTTAGCACTTAATCAGTGTGGAATGGATGCTCCTGTAACGTTTAGTGTTGCACCTGGAGTATATACAGATCAGATGTTGATTTATCCAGTAAATGGTTCTTCTGCTACAAATACTATTACTTTTCAATCTTCAACAGGTGATAGCTCAGATGTAGTGTTAAAGTATGATGCAATGGGTGCTGCTGATAACTACGTTATTAAATTAATGGGAACACCATATTTTACATTTAAGAATATGAGTTTTGTTGCTGCAGATAGTAATTATGCTCGTGTATTTGATTTAAGAGATGGAGTTCACGATTTTAAAATTGAGAATTGTGTGGTAAAAGCAAGTGTTAATTCTACAACTTCAATTAATAGAATGCATTTAATATATGCTATAGATTCTATTGGAGATAATTTTGTGTTAAAGAATAGTGCTTTTATTAATGGTGCAACAGCAATTCATGTGTTATCAAAAGATTCATCATCTAACGTCTTAATTGAGAATAATATTATTAATGGTTTTTATTCTAATGGTATACATCTCTATAATACATATAATCCAATAACTTCTGGTAATATAATAACACAAAGCACTATAGCTAGTAATGGTATTTTTTATGGAATTCATTATGAAGATGCAGTAGGTGTGCCAATAGTGAAATATAATAAGGTGGTTTCTACAATTTCTCCAGTGGGAATAGGATTGAGAATTACTAGAGGAAAAGTTGATACTGCTGCTAGAGGTTTGGTTTATAATAATTTCTTCCGTATTCATGGTAGTGGTAATTCTGGTACTACTACATCTGGTATCTTGCTTTCAAATACACCTAATATGGATATTTATTATAATAATGTTCTTATTACAGGAAATCACAGTAATTCAGCAGCTTTTTATATACTAAATACATCTTCAAGAGATAATGTTGCTAAGAATAATATATTTGTAAATAAAGCTAATGGTTATGCTTTTTACGTAAAAAGTGTTGGTTCCGCAACTTTTGAAACAAACTTTAATGATTATTATGCAGAAGGAAGCCGCTTTGCTTCGATTAAAGGTACTAGTTGTTCTAGTTTATCAGCATTGGTAAATAAAACAGTTAGTGATACCAATAGTATAAGTATTGATCCATATTATATAGGAGCAACAGATCTTCATATTGTGAATAATGCAATGGATGCAACTGGTACACCAATAGCAGGAATTACTGAAGATATTGATGGAGATATAAGAAATACAACTACACCGGATATGGGAGCTGATGAGTTTGATAAATCTCCTTGGGATTTATCAGCAACTGTTTCGTTTGCTCCTGTAGGGGCTTGTGGTTTGAGTTCGTCAGAAGTAGTTAGTTTTAGAATTATTAATATTGGAACAGCAACAGTTAATGGCAATTATACTGCTAATTTCTCTTATTTGGGATCTACTGTTGTTAGTGAAACTATTAATACTGTACTAAATTCTGGAGATACATTAGATTATACATTTACTAATACAGCAGATTTAGATGTTAGTACTTACGGTAAAGATTCTACATTTAATTTTAAGATATGGGTAAATCTTGCAAACGACCCAATACATTTTAATGATACAATATATTCAAAAGTTGACTCAAGGTATCAACCTCTTGCTCCAATTACTAGTCCAGCTACTTGTTATTTTGCAAATAGCACTATTATCACAGCAACTTCTCCTGATTCATTAAGTTGGTATGCGTCTGATACTGCTTCTAATGCATTAGCCAATGCTAATAATTTTAATACAGGTTTATTATATGATACAACAGTATTTTATGTTGAAGCATCTTCTGGTGGAGGTGTGTTTAAAATGACGGAAACTGTACAGTATAAAGGAGGATCAGGATCTACAAATCCTTATCCTTCATATTTACCTAGTGATTTTGATGGTGTTGAAATTACAAATATGGGTAACGGTTCTGGAAATTTGTCAGGTTATAAAATTTTTGTTAAAGATGGATCAACTTTACTTTCGTATACTTTCCCTGCAGGAACTATCGTAAATTCAGGAGAAGTGGTGTTAGCAATTTATGGTAGTACTTTAACAGTAGGTCCAGCTGGTAATAATGTTTTTAATATTAATACTTATAGTGGTATATATTCTTCATCTTCTGTGGCATATTGGTTAAAAGATGCTATTGGAAATGTTGTTGATGCATTTGCTTCTAACGGAGCTTCTTTCCCTGCTACTAGTGGTGTTGTTCCAAGTGATTTTACAGGAAGTTTCCCCAATGGTAGTAGTAAAGCTGGAGCTATACGTATAGTATCTGATAATAATTCTGCTTCTGATTGGGTTCTTAAAGGAGGAGGTACGGCTGCTTCATTTGGTTCTTTTAATTCAATGTTAACTTTGTCTGGCGGTTTTGGTGCTTGTGTTAGCCCAAGAGTTTCTTTACAAGTTAATGTTATTGGTTTCCCTTCAGAGGATGCAGGTATTTCTTCTATAGTAAATCCTTTACCTTTAGTCTATTCTGGAGTTAACCAAGATGTAAAAGTAGTATTGTCAAATTATGGTTTAAATACACTTACAAATACAGATATTCTATATCAGTATAATGGAGCTGCTCCTGATACATTCAAATATGTAGGTTCTTTAGCTTATCATGATAAAGATACAGTTACTCTTGAAACCAAAAATTTCTCTAGTGGTTACTATTCATTAAAAACTTGGACAGAAAATCCTAATAACCTTACCGATACTATTAATACTAATGATACTTCTAAAGTAGATTTTATTGCTTGTTTACATGGTGTTTATACAATAGGTAGTGCAGCAGGTAGTACTTTTGATTTCCCAACGGTTACAGATGCTGTTAATGCTTTAAATACATCAGGAATAAGTGGAAATGTAGTATTTAAACTTGATACTGGCGTTTTTGATGAAAGATTTATTATTAATGATGTTGTTGGTATAGGTCCAAATGCTGGAGTTACATTTACTTCAATAAATGGAGATAGTTCTCAAAGTACAATACATTTTAATACTAATGCTTCAGCCATTAGGCTAATTCAAGTGAAAAGTAGTAATATTACATTTGAGAATCTTACTCTATCTACTTTGGGAGGTGCTACTAATGGTAAAGTGTTTGAGCTAGTAAATGCTTGCGATAATTTTACTGTTAGAAATTGTGTACTTATTGGTATTGATCCAAGTACATTAGCTTCTAGTGGTACAAGTTATACTGTTTTCAATGTTGATAATTCATCACACGATAGTATTACTGTTGAGAATTGTGAAATTAAAAATGGAACATATTCTATACTTGTGGAAGGTCCATCTAATATGAATTCTAGTATTTATATTAACAATAACTACATTCATGACTTTAATAATTTTGGTATTGCTGTTAAGAATAATAAACTTGTTAATGTTAAGAATAATAATCTAGTTAGCTCTTCTTTTGGAACAAATAAAACAGGAATTTATCTTGATAAGTCAAAAGTTATTAATATTACTAAAAATGAGTTAAGGCTATACCCATCCGGAGTAAACGGAAAATCTGATGGAATAAAAATAAAGAATATAGAAGGAATTAGTAACAATATTGGTTTAGTTGCTAATAACTATTTATATTTTGGTAGTGGACAGAAAGCAAATAAGGGAATAATACTTAATAATACAAAGTATGTTGATATTGTATACAATACAATTCATAATTCTTATGGTTCTTTTACAAATAGAGGAATAGATATTTCTTCTTATGGATCATATTTTGGTGTTAATATCATTAATAATATTGTTAGAGATTCATTGGGTTATGTAGCTTATGTAACTGTACCAAGTAATGTAGATGTTATGGATCATAATGTTTATTATACAGAAAGCAGCAATTTTGCATATTGGTCTTCAAGTAATCAAGCAGATTTGGCAGCATTAAAAGCAGCTTCATCAAAAGAATATCATTCTGTAGTAGCAGATCCTGTATTTAATGCAATAGATAGTGTGCATTTATCTACAGCACAATTATCGTCTTATGGATTACCTATTTCAAATGTAACAGATGATATTGATGGAGAAATTAGAGGAACAACTAGTACTACTCCAGGTGCAGATGAGTATGGATTAATTCATATAGACGTGGGAGTATTAGGGATTTATAATTTCCCTTCAGGTATTCACGAATCACAAAATGTTAGTTTTAGTGCAATAGTGAAAAATGCAGGTACAGATACTGTAAATTCATTTATTATTGAATATAAAGTTAATAATGGTACTACTGTAGGATATAATTATACCTCAACTTTAGCTCCATTATCTATCGATACTGTAGCATTGAGTTCATTCATTGCTCCTGCAGGAAATAGTAATATTTGTGTTAAAACAGTACTTACTGGAGATTTGAATATTTACAATAATGAGAAATGTTTCAATTTTTATAGTCAGCCTACTAAAGATTTGGCTATAATTAGTATTTCTCCTATGAATCAAGGTTGTTCATTAACTACCGATACAGTAAGTGTTGTAATTAAGAATTATGGTCTTGATACTATTAATTTAATCGCAGGAAATACTCCTACAATTCATTATATTAATGATTTAGGTGCTGGTGGTACCGTAGTAAATGGCATAGTAAATATGATGATTTATCCAGGAGCCACAGCTAATTATGAATTCAGTACGCAAGTTGATTTAACTAATACATCTACATCAGATTCATTATTTACAGTTGCTGCTTGGGTTTCATACAACGGTGATAATGTTACTAATAATGATACAATAACTTATGATGTTGTATCAGCACATACACCTACTGATCCAATATTTACTAGTCCTGTATATGTGCCTTATGGTTCATTAGTAAGTATGACAGCAACAACATCTCCTTCAGATTCTATTTTCTGGTATAATTTAAATAATTCAACTTCTTTAGCTCATATTGGTAAAGGATATACAACTCCTTATTTATACTCTGATGATACTCTTTATTTACAAGCTAAATCAAGAGCTACATCTCCATTAGTAATTTCTGAAGCTAAACTTAATGGCTTTAATCATGTTGAAGTTCAGAATATTTTGGATGAAAGTTTTGATGCTACTGGTTGGTCTGTAGTTATTAGTAATTCATATATAGATATTAATGAACGAAATGCTGATATGTGGAGTTTAGGAGTTTTTGCCGCAAATACAGCACAATGGAAAGGCGATACTTATGGCTCTAATGATTGGGGTGCAGAAATTAAGTGGTTGCCAAATGAGAATGGTTGGGCAATGATAATTGATGACCTAGGATTTGTTAGAGACTTTGTAATTTGGGGATGGTCTTCTTATGATATTCAGAATATGAGTGTAAATGTACCATCTTTCCCAGGTAGAAATCCAAATTATCCTGAACAAAAGTGGATAGGTGCAGGTTATGATAATAGTTGTGGAACAACAATTTATCGTATTAGTAATGCCCATCGTTCTGAATTTGATTTCTCTTGTAGGGTTGAAGATCAGGGAGTTGCAAATATTATTGAGAAAGTTAATAGAACTTATGAGTGTGTTAGTAATAAATTACCATTAGATATTTATGTTAGTGCACAAAGTCCTGTTGATGTAGGAGTTGTTAGATTAGAAGAACCTTACTCTGATAATTTCCTTAATACTTTAGAGGCTGTAACAGTAACTTTAAAGAATTTTGGTACTACATATCAATCAAATATCCCTGTTAGTTATATTTTGGATAGCAGTACTGTAGTTACAGAGGTTATTAGTAATAGTATTGCTCCTGGTGACACTTTTGCTTATACTTTCTCAGGAACTGTTGATTTAGGTCTTGTTGGACATACATATCAAATGAAAGCATATAGTGGTTTAAGTGGTGATATGAATCATTCTAATGATACTGTAATTAGTAACATTTTGAATATGTATCCTAATTATTGTATTAGTACTGCTAATTATAATAATGTATCTGAGATAGTACGTGTTAAAATAGGTTCATTATTAGATAATCATTCTATTGCTTCTGGTAAGATGTACACTAACTTTATGCAAACAGTTAGCCCAGCAATTCTTCAAGTAGGTGCAACTTCAGACATTAGTATTGAAACAGATATTGCTCCAGGATATCAATATTCTGCAAGTGGTTGGTTGAAAGTATTTATTGATTTAAATAGAGATGGTGATTTTGACGATGCTGGTGAAACAGTATTTAGCCAAGCTTCTGCTGAAACATCGTATTTAGATGGTGTTTATACTGTTCCAGCAACTGCTCAAAGTGGTTATTCTGCAATGAGAGTGGTGCATAGAATATATGGAGATGCATCATCTACTAATTCTTGTGGTACTTATGCTTATGGTGAAACTGAGGATTATCTTGTATATATTGCACCAAGAATACAGTTTGATGCAGGTGTAGAGAAGATTATTAGTCCTGAAGTAATTGAAGATGACCAAAGTCCAGACTTAATTGTTAGAGTTAGAAACTTTGGTTATGATACACTTACAACATTTGAGATAAAATATAAAATAGATACTGGTGCTGTAGTTACATATAACTATACAGGATCTCCTATCTTACCATTAGGTTTTGAAGATGTTAATATTGGAACTATACCTATTGGACTAGGTACATCTATTATTACTGCATTTACAAATGTTGCAGGAGATTCATTACAGATTAATGATACAATAGTTGCTAAAACTTTTGTTCAATCGATACAACAGATTACTTATACTGATGATTTCGATCAGGCTAATTTCTGGTTTAATGATACTATTCAGAATCAGTGGGAGTTAGGAACACCTGCTACTCTTAATATTAATTCAACTCATAGTGGAATAAATGCTTGGGTTACTAATTTATATGGTAATTATAGAGATAATAGTTTTGAAAAATTATACTCACCTATATTTGTAGTGCCTAGTAATGTGGATAGTGTATATTTAAAATTCTGGAATTTCATGGATTGCGGTGCTGATGATGGAGGTTATATGCAATACAAATCTGGAAAATATGGTGTTTGGAAACCATTTGGTTATGCTGGTGACCCTTACGGTACTAATTGGTATAATACTAATAATGGAGGAACACATATGTGGTCTCATTCTAATTCAGGATGGATGTTATCAGAGTACTTAATTAAGTTTAATGATATGATAAATCCTTTCTATGGAGTTGGCGATACTTTAGAGTTTAGATTTGTTTTCTATAGTGATAATGCTGGTGTTAACACTGATGGTTGGGCAATTGATGATTTTGAGTTGTCTTTAGCTACTATTCCTAATGATGTTGGAATTACATCTATTATCTCTCCTATTGATAGTACTCAGTCTGGAAGCTCAATTAGTGTTGAAGTAGAAGTTACCAATTTTGGTACTGCTAATCAAACAAGTATTCCTGTTTCTTATACTATTGGAAATAATCCAGTAGTAAATGAAACATTTACTCCTTCAGGATCTGGTTTAGCACCAAATACTACTCAACAGTTTACATTTACTGCAAATTATCCTAGTCCTGGTACGGATTATTCAATTTGTATACAAACAAATCTTACAGGAGATATTTATAATCAGAATGATAAGATGTGTAAAAGTGTACATTCTACTTTAGCTGCTATTGATGTTGGAGTGGTTAGTGTTATAGCTAGTCCTACTAAAGTAGGAACTACCGATTCAACAGGAATTGCAAATAATAATACGGTAACAATTAAGATTGTTAATTATGGTGTAAATGTTCAAACTTCTATACCTGTATCTTATACAACATCTAATGTAACTAAAACTGGAACTTGGACAGGTAGTTTAGCTCTTGGTGATACTGCAACTTACATATTTACTGATAAGTATAAGTGTGGAATAGGAGCTTATCAATTATGTGCTACTACTATATTAGCAAATGATGCTGGGCCAAGCAATGATGAGTACTGTAATACGTATATTGGATATGACAACGTAGGATTTGAAGATGTTTATGGTATTGGATTCATTGTAAATCAAAATGAGCCTAATCCTGCTTATGGTACAGTTAATATTAATTTTGTAATACCTCGTTCTGGAGAAGTTTATTTTGAACTTAAGAATGATTTAGGTCAAATTATAAGTAGTAATGAGGAAACTTATAGTAATGGAACTAATAATATGAAAGTAGATGTTAGTAATCTATCTAATGGAGTTTACTACTATACTATAGAGTTTGATGGTAAACGTATCACTCGTAAGATGATAGTTAATCAATAGAACTTAAAATAACTTAAAATAAAGCCCTAAGAGATTCTTCTCTTGGGGCTTTGTTTTTTAGTACAAAGTGGAAATGAGTTTTCAATCAAAGAAATAGAAGGGTAGTTAGTAATCTAAATAATGTTAATGGTACTCCAAGTTAATTTGACTATTACTTTTAAAGTTGGTATTATTTGGCATAAAATGATCAAAAACAGTTTGTAAAAGTTTAGTGAGTTAGATTACTAAAGGTTTAAGGGATCATAATGAACCCAATTTCCATTTACTCTTTAGTTGATGATGTATAGAATCGCAATTGTATAGCAATAAAAAAGCCTTAAGAGTATTCTCTTAAGGCTTTGATTATTTTGTGTTTAGTATCTATTCCAATACTCTTAGTAAAAGAATTTATTAACGATACTAATATCATTATTAAGTAGATGTAAAATATATACTCCTGAAGGAAGATTTTTTAAACCTATTTTATATTCGCTAATACCTTTTTGAATTTCTAAGGTGCTAGACCTTAATTGTTGTCCATTGGTATTAAATACTTTTAAATAAAGAGTGCTATTCTTATTACTATTTATTAGTAATGAAAGCTCTTCGTTTTGAGTATATGATTTTATTAAGTCTATATTCCTAATAATACTATTAATAACAATAATACTGCTATAAGAATTTTTCCCATCATAATCGGTTTGCTTAAGTCTGTAATAGATAGTTTGTGATAAATCAGCAGTATTATCAAGTAATTTATAGAACTTAATCTCGTTGCTATTGCCAGCGGCTGTAACTTCTCCAATAATCTCAAAATCCTTTGAATTATATGAACGCTCAACAGTAAAATAATCATTATTTGTTTCTGTAGCTGTTTGCCATTTTAAAACAATTACATTATCTACCTTCTCGAAGGTAAAACTAATTAAACTAATAGGAAGAGTCTGACCATCATCCTTAGTACCAGGTGTCATATCAGCTACATTAGCAGGGTCAGTTATTGTCCAATCTGCAATATCAAAAGTATGAATTCCCTTTGAAGATGATTTTTGCTCACTTGTAGTTCTTACTACTCTACTATCTGTATATTCCCAACTTTTTCCGGTACCATCTTGGTCTTTTA
>Ga0256827_10000906_pt1 | contig 18698 bp, 12 predicted proteins | sample CV84metaG_FD_185977 | JGI IMG/M metagenome (GOLD analysis project Ga0256827, IMG submission 185977) | Hydrothermal vent microbial communities from East Pacific Rise, Pacific Ocean - CV84 | ecosystem: Environmental > Aquatic > Marine > Hydrothermal vents | place: Pacific Ocean: East Pacific Rise... | reverse complement strand
TGTATTTAATAATATTATATTTTAATCTGTTATAATCTGATATTTCACCAGTAGCAAGCATTGCGTATATATGTGTTTTATCAGCTTCGTATTTATAATTTGTAATTTCTTCTATAATATTTGTATTGTTAAGATTTGTAGAATCGGTAGGGTTTTGAGAGATGTTGGTAATTTGCGACGAATCTCGTTGTTCAAAATTTGTATATCCTATACTGGTTATTTTTTCAAGAATAAAATGGGCTAAATTTTCTTCAGGGGTATCAGGGTATTTTTCGATAATATTATTAAAAACAACTTTCATAGAATCTATATTGCCCATAGCTCCAATGGATTGTGCTTTTAATAATTGAAATTTAGGCATAATAGGATTTGTAGGGAATTTATTTTCTACATAAGAGATTTGCTGAAGAACTGTATTGTATTTTTGGCGTTTAAAATTATTGTAAGTTTGAGTATAAAAGTTATTTATTTTATTTTTTTCTTTTTCTATTTTAGCTAAGTAGTTAGGATCTGACAAAATCTTTGCAGGAATACTATTGGGATATTTTGATAGTATAAGGTTTTTGTATTTTTGAGCCTCTAATTTGTTTTTTTGGAGTTGATATAATTGGTATAGTTCGTAATAACTTGCTAATTTATATGATGTTTCAGGATATTTCTTCAAAAGTCTTAGGTATGTTTTTATAGCTTTATTGTAATCTAAAAATAAATTTCGATAAGTCTTTGCAAGTTTGAATAAAGATTCTTCTATTCTAGTATTAGAAACAACCTGGGCAGAATCTGTTAATGGTATATCTTTTAAGTAATATTCTCTACTTTTGGTATTCGTTTTTTTCTTTTTGGGATCGTTTTGTGCTGTTTCTTCGTTTACATTTTCTTCATCTTCAGTGATAACTGTTTTATTTTTTCGTCGCCAATTGTCTTCTAATTTTCTGTTTCCCCATCGTCTTTTAAAATCGGCCTGTCCCATTCCTAAGGCTATGGGATTGTAGAAATACCATTTTCCTCCTGGTAAATTGGTTTGTAATCCGCTTCTGTTATTTTCGTTAGATAGAGCTAAATCCATTTGGTGTTGTCTTTCTTCTTCTGCTTTTCTTCTCTCTTCTTCTTTTATTTTGCGAATAATATTGTCAATTAGTTTATTACGTTTTTGCGGAGACATATGGGCTAAATTTAGAAGGCTATCCTCTCTATTTATAATGTTGATGTATGCCACTAATTCTCCTAAATTGTCAGCTCGGTTTTTTATTTCTTCATAATTAGGATAATCTTTACTTAAATTTACGATTGTAGAATCGTAATAAGCTTGAGCTATTATATAATTTAATTTTTTAAAATAAATATTTCCAAGAGCCAAATAAGCTAAGCTTTTTTGATTAGCGTTGTCTATACTGTTATAGCAAGATAATTTATAATTTTCTATAGCTTTAGCTTCATTCTTTTCTTTCATAAAAATATTGGCAAGCGCGTAGTATATTTGGTCTTTATAATCAATATTTTTTTCATCTTTAAGCATTTTGGCAAGTTGTTTTTTAAGAAGTCTACTGTCTCCAGAAGATTGGTCAAAAAGAATGGCTCTTTGTATTTTGGCACTAAATTCCATACTGTATGTAGGTCGCATTTTGATAACTTCTTTGTACATATCAAATGCTTTTTTGGGTTTGCCTGTTTCGTTATAGATTTGAGCTAGAATATATTTATAGCGCTTTTTGTCAAATTTCTTTCCTTTTTCTTTGATGGCGGCTAATAGCCAAGGAATAGCTTTTTCGTATTCTTTTTGTTTTAAGAAAAAATCGGCATAAGTAGGGAAGAGCATTCTGTTTAAACGCTTTTTAGGAAAATCTTTTTCTGCTTCTATTCTTTGTAAATAATCTAAAGCTTTATCGAAATCTTGAGTTTGGATATATGTTCTTACTAGCCAAATTTCAGCATCATATTTGCTTTCTGTATTCGGATAATTTGCTATTATCCAAGTAAAACTTTTTTCAGCCCCTTTATAATTTTTTTCTATAAAATGAGATTTTCCCATTAACAAATAAGCATCGTCAACCCATTTGTTGTATTCTTTTTGGGCATAAAAAGCTTTGTCTTTAGCGGTTTTTTTATTTTTCTTACGTTTGGGTTTTGCGGTAATAGAATGCAAATTAATAACTTTTATAGATTTTTTTATAGCTCGTTCCATTTGTCCTGATACTGACGATGCTGATGGATTGTCATAGATAAAAACAGGAAGTATTTTGGAAAAATCATCTTCTAAATTTTCTTTTACAGCTAACATCCCTTCTTTATAACTTTCTTTGCCATTAAAATAGGCATTGTAATGCGCTGTTAGATTGTGATAGCTGCGTGAAAATCTTGTGTTTTTCTTGGTAGAGCAAGAAAACAATAGTATAGAAAAACTTAATATTAAAAATGCTTTAAATTTCAAATTTTAATTTGTTTTGTTATAAACTAAAAACAACAATTTATATTGTAATAATTCGTAAAAATAATAAAATCTACAAGATTAAAGGCTCGTTTAAAAGAATCAATCTAAAACTTTTATTACATTAGATGTGTCGGGACATTCCGAATACAATTTTGTAATTGTTTTTTTTAAAAAAGGATGAACAAAATAAGGTGTAATTTCTAAAAGGGGGAGTAGTGTAAAGTTTCGTAAATGCAAACGAGGGTGGGGAATTGTAAGTTTTTTTGTTTGTATTGTTTGTTTTTCGTAAAACAAAATATCTATATCTATAATACGAGATTCGTAGCTTTCTTTTGTTTTGTTTTTTCGACCTAATAACAACTCTATTTTTTGCGTTTGCTCTAAAAGTTCAAAAGGGCTAAGCTTTGTTTTAATAATAATAACACGATTTAAAAATAAAGAGGAAGATTCAAAGCCCCAGGCTTCTGATTGATAATCAGAGGATTGTTTGATAAGACAGCCGATTTTCTGTACTATCAAATTTTGAGCTTCATCAAAAATAGTCTTGCTATTTCCAATATTCCCTCCTAGTAAAAGGTATGCAAGGCTCATTATTTACTTTGTACAATAATAGGGAATTTAAAAATTGATTGAAATTCAGCACCTACATCTTTTAAATCTTCATCATCTACATCGTAATACCATATAGCTTCTGTATTTTGGTTGTTTTCGTGGAGCTTTTCGAGTTTGCGTAAAATAGAAAAAATTGCTTTTGCCGACGCAGTATTAAAATAATCTAAATCAAAAGATATTTTTGTTTTTTCAGGTTTTGAATCTACATAATCGTCAATCCATTTTAAGATAGACTTGTAAAATTCGTTGGCATTTTCAGGTAAGGAACGCCCTTTTAGTGTTAAAGAGTTTTTTTCAATATCAAATATAATTTGAGGAGTATGTTTTGTTCCTTCTATAACAAGTGCGTTCATAGTCGATAAATTGATTTAATAATAAATAATATACTTTAAATTTTAAGATAAGTATACAATTTTACAAAAAAAGAGAAAGAATACCAAAAAGTATTAATATTTTTGAGAAAATATAAATTAAAATGAATTTAAAAGAGATTCTTAGTTATCAACTGGTGAAGTCTGACCATTTAACGATTAATGTTTATGATATTATAGTTGGTTTTTTTGTTGTTTTTATTGCTTTTGTTGTTTTAAAAATAATACGAGCTTTTTTCAAAAATTTAGAAGCTAATGAAAAAATCCAAGAAGGTGCAGGAAATTCTATTTATCAGATTATAAAATATTTAATATGGGTATTGGTTATTTCTATCGAATTAAAAACAATAGGTATTGATGTTACTGTACTTGTTGCAAGTTCGGCGGCTTTATTCGTTGGTTTAGGCTTTGGATTACAAAATTTATTTAACGACATAGCTTCGGGTATTATCTTGCTTGTAGAAAGAACACTTATGGAGGGCGATGTTGTAGAATTGGAAGACCATACCGTAGGAAAAGTGATAAGTATAAATTTACGTACATCAACATTGAAAAGTCGAGATAATATTAGTGTTATTATTCCCAATTCCAAATTAGTAAACGATAAGGTTATTAATTGGTCACATATTGATCAGAAAACAAGATTTTCGGTTTCTGTTGGTGTTGCTTATGGCTCCGATACCGAATTAGTGGCTAACTTGTTGAAAAAAAGTGTGGAAAATATATCTTCAATAGAAACCAATCCAGCGGCATTTACTAGATTCAATAATTTTGGAGATTCTTCATTAGAATTTATGCTTTTCTTTTGGACCAAAGAATCTTTTGATGTAGAAAATATAAAATCAAAAATTCGATTTGAAATAAATAGACTTTTTGCGGAAAACAATGTTGTTATTGCTTTCCCTCAATTAGATGTGCATATCGAGAAATAATCTTTTTTATAATTTCTTGTATGATATTCAAGTTTGTTATCTTTGAGCAAAATTTATAATTACTGATAAAACCAATATGAAACAAAATATAAAAATAGGAATAACACAAGGAGACATTAATGGTATTAGTTATGAAATTATCATAAAAACATTAATGGACTCTAGAATCTTAGAATTGGGAACGCCTATAATATATGGCTCACCAAAAGTTTTAGCTTATTATAGAAAAACACTAAATATTAACGATTTTAGTTTAAATAAAATAACGACGGCTGCACAGTCTAATCCTAAACGAGTAAATATTATTGATTGTTTAGGAGAAGAAGTAAAAGTAGAAATGGGCAAATCTACAAAAGAGGCGGGAGATGCTTCTTTTAAAGCTTTGAAACAAGCTGTTCAAGAATTAAAAGATGGATTGATAGATGTTTTGGTTACGGCCCCCATTAATAAGAAAAATATTTTTTCTGATGATTTCCATTTTGAAGGACATACCGATTATTTAAAAGATGAATTTGAAGGTAAAGATGTTTTAATGTTTTTGGTTTCGCCAAGAATAAAAGTAGGTGTAGTTACAGGGCATGTGCCTCTTTTTCAAGTTCCTTCATTAATAACAAAAGAAGCAATTCTTTCTAAGCTTGAGATGATGAATCAATCGTTGAAAGAGGATTTTGGAATACAAAAACCCAAAATAGCAGTTTTAGGATTAAATCCCCACGCGGGAGATGAGGGATTGATAGGAAAAGAAGAAATAGAGCATATTATACCTGCAATTACAGAGGCTAATGAAAATAAAATATTAACATTTGGTCCATTCGCTGCCGATGGCTTATTTGGCTCTTATGATTTTAATAAATACGATGCTGTTTTGGCAATGTATCACGATCAAGGATTAGCCCCATTTAAAACTTTGGCTTTTGATGAGGGAGTGAATTTTACAGCAGGATTGTCTATTGTTAGAACTTCTCCAGGACATGGAACAGGATACGATATTACTGGGAAAAATAAAGCAACGGAAACCTCTTTTAGAAATGCACTTTATATGGCTGTTGATGTTTATAAAAAAAGAAAAGAATATCAAAAGCTTAAGGAAGGAGCTTTGATAAAATAAGATAAAATTATCTTTGAAGATAGAATTTATGCAAAGCCGATTTTTGCTACAAAAAGCATATAAAATCACAAAAACATTTCTTTTTGTATGGGCTGTTTTTACCTTTATTTTATTGCTTATAAGTTTTACAAGTTTGCCATTTTGGGGGATTTATCGATTAGCTGTCGCCAAATCCAATTATCAATTTAAACCCGATTATATTGTCTTGATGAGCGGGGCTGCTTATCCTAGTAAATCAACACTCTTGCGAACGTATTATGTGAAAAAAGCATTGCAAAAATATCCAAAATCGAAATTGATTATAGCTTTGCCATGCGATTTAAAAGATACACTTAATAGTGTTGTAAAAATACAAAAAGCACTTGATTTAGATACTGCTAAAATTAAAGTATTGGTAGAAAATAAAGGTACAAATACTAGAGCACAAGCTTTGTTTATAAAAGATAATTTAAAATTAGCTTTTCAAAAAAATATTTTGATAGTTACTGCTCCAGAAAATATGTATAGAACAATTTTAACTTTTCGTAAAATAGGTTATAAACATTTAGGAGGATTGCCTACTTTTGAAAAAGATTTACAAATACCACTTGTTTTTTATACTAAAGATGTAGCTGTTAAATATTGGATGCCAAATGTAGGTGCAAATACACAATTGCGCTATCAATTTTGGAATCATTTGATATACGAAATTAAACTCTTAAGAGAATACACAGCTATACTTTATTATAAATTGAACAATTGGATATAAATGGTATTGTTATTGAGAAAAAGCTGATGTCAATTTTTAAAGAAATTGTATTTTATGAAAAAAACAACCCTTATAATATTTCTGCTTTCTTTGTATTTTGTAGGCTTTGCTCAAAAACAAACAAATACAGATTCCTTAAATTGGAAGCAATACTGGAAAATAAAAGGTCGATCATATATTCATATTTCGCAAGGAGCCCAAATGAATTGGGCAAAAGGAGGAGAAAACTTATTTTCTTCTCTTGTCAAAACAAATGTATTTATTAATTACAAGCAAAAAAACCATTGGTGGGAAAATAAAATAATATGGAATTATGGTTTTATGTTGGTTAATATACCCGAAACATCGTCGTCGCAATATAGAAAAAACGATGATGTTTTTGATTTTAACTCTAGTTATGGTATAAAGGCAACAAAAAAACTATATTATAATGCACAGCTCAATTTTAAAACATTGTTTTTTCCTGGTTATAATTATCCCAACGACTCTATTATGACAGCAGGATTTTTGTCTCCTGCATATATTATTTTTTCTCTAGGAATGAACTATAAACCAAATGATAATTTTACCCTAATGCTTTCTCCACTAACTTCTAAAACAACGATGGTTGTTAAAGCAAAAGATGTAGATGAAACCAAGTATGGAATAAAAAAAGGGGAACGATTATATAAAGAAATAGGAGCTTATTTTAAATTGTCTTATAAATATAAAATTGCAAAAAATATAGAAACAGAAAATAAGTTAACACTTTTCAGTAATTACGAATATAAACCTCAAAATATCGATTTGGAGTTTCAATCCGACATTAATTTTAAAATAAATAAATACGTTAAAGCTGTATTTACTATCCATTTTATATACGATGATGATCAGTCCATTCCTGTAAATGAATTTGTAGATGGTAAATATACTACCGTTTCTTACACAAAAGGATTGCAATTTCAAGAAAAAATAATGATAGGGATAGGAATAGATTTTTAGTATTTGTTTATTGTTTTTATTTTCTGTAACTTAGTAAAAGTTTAAAAAAATATAATAAACAAATGACATATTTTAAAACCCATTTGATATACATATATTTAGTTTTCTTGTTTTTCAATAATATGCTTTTTGCACAAGAAAAATCACAAAACCAAATAAAAGTATTATCTCAAAGTTCAAAAGATATACTGATACAGTTCTCTTTAGAAGATTTAGAAATAAAAGATAAGCTCGTAAAAACAGAAAAGTTTCAATATCTTGAGGCACCTAACTTAAAATTAACTTACAAAAAAGGAGCCCCAGATATTTTACGATGTTCTTTTTCTCTTTCTATTCCAAATATGGAATGGTGGAATAAAATAGAGATATTATCATCAGATTATACCGATTATGAAAATATAAACTTATTACCATCAAGAGGACTTATTTATCGAAATCAAAACCCCAAAGATATTCCGTATAAAAAAGGAAAAGTTTATAAAGGAAATTATTTTTATCCAGCAAATATAATTTCTGTATCAGATCCATTTATATTTAGAGATTATAGAGGAGAATCAGTAAGTTTGTATCCTATACAATACAATCCTGTAACTAAGGTGCTTAGGGTTTATCACACTTTAAAAATAAGACTTTCTTCAAAAGGTATGAAAGGAATAAACCCATTAGTTAGAAAGAAAAAAACGATAGATAAAGAATTTGCTCATTTATATAAAAAATTATTTGTAAATCAACAAGCAGAACGTTATCCTATTGTCGAAGAAACGGGAAGTTTACTTATTATTACACCTGATGATTATTTGCAAGATGTACGTCTTTTGGCAAATTGGAAAAGGCAAGCAGGAATACCAACAGAAATTGTTTCGCTTACAACAACAGGAAGTTCTGCAGAAGAAATAAAGGATTATATAAAATCGTACTATAATTTTTATAATTTAACATATGTCCTTCTGATAGGAGATTATGAGGATTTGCCTAATTTATATAGTCATGGCGATTCGGATCCTTCCTATGCTCAAGTAGATGGAACCGACCATTATCCTGATATTATAGTAGGAAGATTTTCGGTTGTTAATAGGGGACAATTGTATAGAATGATGAATAAAACTATTTGGTACGAAAAAGATATACAAACAGATGCCGATTGGCTCTCTAAAGCAATTGGAATCGCTGACAACTCTGGTACTTTGGGAGATGATGGAGAAACAGATGTGCAACATATGGATAATATAAAACAAAAGTTGTTAAAATATACTTACACATCTGTAGATTCAGCATATGAAAAGTATGGTATCACAGCAGCAAAATTAAGTGCTTACATTAACGAAGGGAGAGGCTTTATCAATTACGTTGGTCATGGAGCTGATGATAAGTGGGTTACTTCTAATTTATCCATAGGGCACTTAGATACAATACACAATTTTAACAAATTACCTTTTATTTTTGATGTAGCTTGTGTTAATGGAAATTTTAAAGACCAAACTTGTTTTGCAGAAGAATGGATGAGAACCAAAGAAATTGACTCTTTTGTAGGTGCTGTAGCAATTGTTGCCTCAACAGTAAATCAACCTTGGGATCCTCCTATGGATGGGCAAGACGAGATGGTAGATATTTTAACAGAATCTTATCAAAACAATATTAAAAGAACCTTTGGAGGTATTGTATACAATGGAGCTATGCATATGTTAGACCAATATCCTGATGATGCAGCGGGGCAACTTACAATTGACACTTGGACTATTTTTGGTGATCCTTCTTTACATATTAGAACAAAAGCTCCTGAAATTTTAACTATTAATCATAATGATAGTATTATAATTGGAGATAACCATTTTAATGTTTCTGTCGATAAAGAAAATGTATTAGTGTCATTAAGTAAATTAAATAATAATTCTATAGAATTTTTAAATGCACAATTAATAAATAATACTACGGAGTCTATAATAATACCAGCATTTACACAAAAAGACACTATGATTGTTACAGCAACAGGATATAATATGGTAACAGTAATAGACACCGTTTATGCTGTAAAACCCAACGGACCTTTTGTTATATTTGATAGCTTTTCCATTGATGATAGTACAGAAAATAATAATGCAAAAGCTGATTTTCAAGAAACAGTATATTTAAATGTTAAATTGAAAAATGTAGGGATAGCCACAGCGTATAATATTACAGCAGATTTATCAAGTACAAATTCGTATTTTAATATCATAGAAAATAATTTTTCTTGCGACTCTTTAGAAATGGATGTTGATTCTATTTTTACTAAAAAATATAAAGTACATTTTTCTGATAGTATACCAGACCAAGAAAAATTAAATTTAAATATTCAAATAAAATATGATACCAATGTTGTATATAATTCTTTGTTCAATATAGTTTGTAATGCTCCAAAATTATCTTTAGAATTAGAATCCATAAAAGACTCTATTAATGGAAATAATAATGGTCGTTTAGATAGCTCGGAAACTGTGCAGTTGGTTCTTAAAGCCAAAAATATTGGACATATAAAAACAAAATCAGTTTTTCTGAAATCAACAAATGCTTCTTATTTTAATTTCATAGTAGATTCGGTGTATACCGATTCTTTATTAAATAATCAAGAAAAATTATTGGCTTTAACAGGTGTTGTAGCAAAAAATATTCCTTACAAAAGCTATACAGATCTCAATTTTGTTTTAAGTTCGGGAAAGTATAATGTTGAATTGGATAAACATTTACCTATCAATATTTCTCTTGAAGATTGGGAAGGTACATCAACTACAGATTCTTTTAATTGGGAATTTTCGGGAGATTTACCATGGAAAATAACCGCAGATCAAGTTTATGAAGGTGATTCGGCTATTGTATCGGGTAAAATAAGAGACAATCAAAGATCGATTTTATATATAAGAGTTACGGTTTTGAAAGGAGATACCTTGTCTTTTTATAAAAAAGTATCTTGTGAGAATTCGCCATATTCAGCTTACGATTCTTGGTACGACTATTTTCAATTTGATATAGATAGTGAGCGAAAAGGGAGATGGGATGGCGAAATAAATTGGTCTAAAGAAAAATATTATATTCCCGAAGGAAAACATACTTATACATGGAAATATGTTAAGGATAATACTGATTTTGGAGGGAATGATTGTGTTTGGTTAGATTATATTGTTTTTCCAGAAAATCAATGGATTTCTACAATAATTGCATATCAATCTGCAGATTTAGATGATAGCTTTAATTTTTATCCTAATCCTACAAAAAACAATTTGAATATACGTTATTCGTTGAAGGAATCGTCTTATGTAAAAATAGATATACTATCGATAACAGGAAAATATATTAAAACGGTTTTGGATGATAATCAAGAAGCAGGTGCATATACGCTTCAGGCTAGAAATATACATCTTTCAAAAGGTATTTATTTTCTTAGCTTTACGACAAAAACAAATCATAAAGTACAAAAATTTGTGGTAGAATAAAAGAATGTTTTCCAATCTAAAAATTATAAAATTAGCAGAAATTGACTCTACTAATGATTATGCTAAAGAGATATTGCATTCTCAGAAAGAATTATTGCCTTTTATGGTTCAGGCTTCTTATCAAACAAAGGGAAAAGGGCAATATACTAAATTTTGGTACAGTGATAATGCTAAAAATCTACTCTGTAGTTTAGCCTTTCAAATTCAAAATATTCGAATAGAAGAGCAGTTTGTTATTTCACAAATAATAGCAGTTAGTTTGTATAAAGTATTACAAGATTATCAACTTACTGCTGCCATAAAATGGCCTAATGATATTTATGTTGAAAATAAAAAAATAGCAGGTATACTTATAGAGAATAGTATAATATCTTCTCGTATAGAAAGTGTTATTGTGGGATTAGGTTTTAATTTAAATCAGACAAATTTCCCTAAAGATTTAAGGAATAAAGCAACTTCTTTATCATTGATTACAAAAAAAGAATTTGATATTGATGAATTTGTTAAAAAATGGATAGAAAAATTGCAATGGGCATTTTCGGAGAATAAAGAAGAAATTAAAGAAATTTATCATACACGATTATATCAAAAAGATAAATTTGCTCATTATAAAGATGCAAAAAATGAATTTGATGGGAAAATTTTAGGCGTAGATAATCGGGGACAATTAATTTTGCAAACACTTGATGGTACTGTAAAATATTATATGAACAATGAATTGCTATATCTTTAGATGTTTTGAAATGAATAAAAAATGAAGAGTTAATAATTCTAAATGTTGAATTGCAACCTTCAACCTTCAACTTGAAATAGGTTACTGTATTTATAGTTTAATACCAACAATAACTAAATCATCAACTTGTTCGTTATATCCTTTCCAGTTTTCAAAAGTGTCATTTAGTATTTGAGCTTGAGTTTTCATATCTTTATCAGCATTCTCCAAAAGTAATTTTTTGAAAGGCTTGTATTTATACTTTTTGTTTTTTACTCCGCCAAATTGGTCGGCAAAACCATCACTAAATAAATAAAGAAGATCTCCTTTTTCTAATTTTATAGTATGAGTAGAAAATTTATCCATTTTATCATAAATAGCAATAGGCATTTTATCGGGTTTTATTTCATATAATAATTTTGAAGTTTGAATATTAAATTTTGAATGGTCGAATAATACAATTTTCTCATTTTCAATTATTAATGTATTGTTTCTAATTATATAAAGAGGATTATTGGCTCCTGAAAATTGAACAGTATTATTTTCGTGGTCGATACTGATAATAGACATATCCATACCATCTTTTTGGTTGTGTATTTTGTCTTTTTGATTGAGCGTTTTTATAATTTCTTTTCTTAATTTTTTTAGAATTACACCTGTATGCGTAATATATTCTTTTTGTACAATTTCACGCAAAAAAGAAATACCAAGCATAGACATAAAAGCGCCAGGAACGCCATGTCCTGTGCAATCTGCCGCTGTTATAATAGTATGGTTTTCTAAGTGCGACCACCAGTAAAAATCACCACTAACTTTATCTTTGGGTTTAAAAAGAACAAAAAAATCAGAGAAATGTTTTTTTAATATGTTTTTTTCAGGAAGAATAGATTCTTGTAAACGAGTGGCATAATCGATACTTTCTGATAATGATTTATGAATTTCTTCAATTTTGTTTTTTTGTTGAACAACAGCATCTCTTTGTGTTTCTATTTCGTCTCTTTGTGCTTCTATTTCAGATTTTTGCGATAAGATTTGTTGGTTTGAATATTCTAACTTTTGATTTTTTGTATTAAGTAAATTGGTGCTTTTGTAAAATTCTTGAGTATAAATATAAATAATAATACTAATGCCAAAAGTGACAAATATAAAACTAATGGCAAGGTCTGATATTCTTCCTACAGCATCTGCATAAGGATATATTTTTATTAGTTGTAAATGTTCGAGTATAAGCAAGGTGATAGCAGTGCTTGTAAGGAGAAAAATATAAAACCAAGCTTTTTTTCCTTTAATGAGCGAAATAATAAAAGCTCCATATAAAAAAATATAGTAAACAGCACCTCCATCAGAACCTGCATTGCCTATCCACATAATAGGAGTGTAAAAGAAAATAGCTAAAAGCAAAGCTATACTTATAGATATTTCCATTTTATTTTTGAAACGGGCAAGAAAGTATAGTATAAATAGAATGATACCGAAAATAGCAGAACCGTATATTGTTACAGTGGGTAAGCCTAAAAAAATATTTGCAATAGTTGCTTGTACTCCAAATAAAGCACTAATAATCAGAATAGCATTTGCCATTCTGTGTCGTAAAGTAAATCTTTGTGTATTTCCTACTATGTCAGAAAAAAATCGTTTCATTAATGAATAAAAATTAAACAACTAATTTACAATAAATTGCTTTTATGCGCAAAGTTTTCTAAAAAGTATTTGGCATAAAAAAGCCCGACCAAATAGTCGAGCTTTAAATATAAAGAAAACGCTAAGCGTTTAAATATCTCTTCTTTTGTAAAGAGCTTCTCCTGTTTCTTCATCAAACTGAAGATATTTATATATATCGTCTTGATTGCCTTCGATATTTTTATTGTAATATTCAAAATATTCGGCTGGAGTAGGCAATTTGCTTAATAAAGAAACCACAGCACCAAGCTCAGCAGAGCCTAAAAATACCTGAGCACCATTACCCATACGGTTGTCAAAATTACGAGTAGAGGTAGAGAATACATAATCGCCATCAGCTACACGCAATTGGTTACCCATACATAACGAACAGCCAGGAACCTCGATGCGAGCACCAATTTGATTGAATACAGAGAATAAACCTTCTTCTTTTAATTTTGATTGATCCATACGAGTTGGAGGAGCTATAAATGTACGAGTTTCTTTATTTACGCTGTGACCTTCCCAAATCTTACCAGCAGCACGGAAATGACCAATATTGGTCATACAAGAACCTAAGAATACATCGTTTATTTTTGTTCCTGCAACTTCTGATAATACTTTAACATCATCAGGATCGTTAGGACAACAAACAATAGGCTCTTTTATTTCTGCCAAATCAATTTCGATAACAGCTGCATATTCCGCATTTTCGTCACGCTCCATTAATTTAGGATCTTTCAACCATTCCTTAACAGCATCAATACGTTTTTGGATAGTTGCGGCATGTTGGTAACCATCTTCAATCATTTTTTCCATCATTGCGATGTTAGATTTAAGATACTTAACAACAGATTTTTCTGATAATTTAATGGTTGCAGCAGCAGCTGAACGCTCAGCAGCAGCATCGGTAAGCTCAAAAGCTTGCTCAACTGTGATGTCAGGTAAACCTTCCATTTCAAGAATACGTCCATTAAATACGTTTACTTTATTCTTTTTAGGAACAGTTAATTTCCCTTCTTTTATAGCTTGTAAAGGAATTGCGTTTACAACATCACGTAAGGTTAATCCAGGATTTAATTTACCTTTAAATTTAACCAATACCGATTCTGGCATATCAAGAGGCATAAAACCTAATGCACCAGCAAAAGCAACTAAACCAGAACCTGCAGGGAACGAAATTCCAAGAGGGAAACGGGTATGTGAATCGCCACCAGTACCAACTGTATCAGGTACTAATAAACGGTTTAGCCATGTGTGGATAACACCATCACCAGGATTTAAAGCAACACCTTCTCTATCAGAAATAAATTTAGGTAAATAACGGTGCATTCTTACATCGGTTGGCTTTGGATATGCTGCTGTGTGGCAGAAAGATTGCATAAACATTGGCGATTGGAATTTTAAACAAGCTAATTCTGTTAACTCATCAGCTGTCATAGGTCCTGTTGTGTCTTGCGAACCAACAGTAGTCATAAGAGGTTCAACTGCTTGACCTGGTAAAACACCTTTTTCGCCAATAGCTTTTCCTACCATTTTTTGTGCTAAAGTATAACCTTGATTTTCTTTGTGTTTAGGTTGCTCAACTACAGCAAACACATCGATATCGCCTAATCCTAAAGCTTTACGAGCTTTCATGGTTAAGGCTTTTCCAATAATAAGGTTCATACGACCACCTGCACGATATTCGTCGGCAATAGTAGAAGGTTTTAATTCGAAAGTAGAGATAACTTCTCCAGCTTCGTTAGTAATTTTTCCTTCTTTTGTATTTATTGTAATAATGTCGCCAGAGTTAATTTTTGTTACATCACAAATAATTGGCATTCCACCCGAATCTTCAACAGTGTTAAAGAAAATAGGAGCAATTACCCCACCTAATACAAAACCTTCGCGACGTTTGTTTGGTACAGCAGGAATATCTTCGCCAATGTGCCATAAAACTGAGTTTGTAGCAGATTTACGAGACGAACCTGTTCCAACAACATCACCAACAAAAGCAACTTTTGAGCCTTCTGCTCTCCACTTTGCAATTGTTGCATTACCATCAGGGAACAAGGTTTTACCCATTGCTAATGCGTGTAATGGAATATCAGGACGAGTAGAAGCATCCGATGCAGGAGAGAAGTCATCAGTGTTGATTTCGCCATCTACTTTGTATGCTTTTACGGTAGCTGTTTCTGGAAGAGGATCTTTAGATGTGAACCACTCAGCTTCAGCCCACGATTTTAATACCTGCATAGCATAATCGTTAGATTTGCTCATTTCGGCAATAGTGTCAAACGAATCGTAAACTAAAGTTATATTTTTTAAAGCTTCAACAGCAAATTGAGCTATTTCTTTATCTTTTAATGCATCGATAAGTGGAGTTACATTGTAACCACCAATCATAGTTCCCAAAATACGAACAGCATCTTCTTTGTTAATTAATGGAGATGTTTTGTGTCCTTTAAGAATATCGTTTAAGAAATTAGCTTTTACCTCAGCAGCAGGATCAACACCAGGAGCGATTCTTTCTGTAAATAAATTTAAAAGAAATTCTTCTTTTCCTGAAGGAGGATTCTGCAATAATTCGCAAAGCTCGCTTGTTTGATTTGCGTCTAAAGGCAAGGCAGGAATCCCTTTTTCTGCTCTGTAAGCCTCGTGTTTTAGATAATTTTCAATCATTTTGTAAAAATATTAATGTGATAAATTGATATATCATGAAATTTAAAATTAAGCCTTAAAGATAGTTTTTATCGCTCAATATTAAAGCCTTATTTCTTATGTTTTTTAATATGGATAAATATTGTTTATTTAGAAGTTTAGAGGTATATTTGCGTATTGAAGTACTTAATAAAAAAGGATAAATAATATGTCGCAAGTTGTTGTTATATCAGAAGCTGTTTCTATAGCCTTACATGGCTTAACGCTTTTAGCAAAATCTCCAAATAAAATAACAAGTGTTAATGATATAGCAGAGATAACATCAAGCTCTAGGCATCATGTAGCAAAAATATTTCAGCGTTTGGTAAAAGAAGGTTGGGTTATTTCGCAACGAGGTCCGAGTGGTGGTTTTACCTTAAAAATTAAACCTGAAGATTTAACGTTTTTACAGATATACGAAACTATTGATGGTACTTTAGATCGCTCTTATTGCCCTTTTGATAAAAAGGAAACTTGTCCTTTTGAGACTTGCTTGTTGAGAGGGATTACACAAAAAATGACAAAAGAATTTATTCTATATTTAGAAAGTCAAACTTTAGCAGACCATATTTAAAATATTCCACTGTTAAGCATTACCAAAGTACAATTAAAAACAGTTTCGATATTATTCTTTTGAGCAATTTCTGCCAGTTCGTTATTTTCTGTGCCAGGATTAAAAATAATACGTTGTGGTTTTAAATCGAGGATATATTGATAATAATCTTTTTGCCTTTCGGGATTGATATATAAGGTGATGGTGTGGATGTTTTGAAAATCTTTTTTTTCGATTTCAATATTGATGTCATCTATTTTTCCTTTTCTTGTTCCAAATGCAACAACTTCGTGTTGGTGTTTATTAAGGAGTTTTACTGCTTTATACGAGTATCTGTGTGGCTTTTCGCTAGCTCCTATTACTAATGTTTTTTTCATATTTTTATAAAATAAAAAGAGTCTAATACTTATGTGTTTAGACTCTTTATTACGTTAATAATTTGTAAAAAGGTTATTTTTTCTTTGCTTTCTTTTTGGCTTTACCTTTGTATGGATTTTTAATGAGCTCTAAACAATCTTCAAGCGTTAAATCTTTTGCTTCAACATCTTTAGGTATCTTAAAGTTTTTCTTTTTGTGTTTAATATATGGTCCCCAACGTCCGTTAAGTACCTGTATATCTTCTTCTTCAAAAGCTTTTATAAAACGTTCTCTATCTAATTTCTTTTTTTCTTCTATTAGTTCTATGGCTCTTTCTAAATCAACAGTCATTACATCGTCTACATCTTTCTTGAGCGACACAAATTTACCGTCGTGTCTGATGTATGGACCAAATCGGCCAATAGCAGCAACAACTTTTTTGCCTTCGTATTCTCCTAAATCTCTAGGTAAATCGAATAGTTTTAAAGCCTCTTCAAAAGTAATAGTACTTAGGTGTTGTCCTTTTAGTAAAGAAGCAAATTTAGGTTTTTCTTTTCCTTCTTTTTCTTCTTCTTTTGATATAGATACACCCATTTGAACCATAGGACCAAAACGTCCGATTCTTACAATAACAGGTTTTCCTGTTTTAGGGTCATTGCCCAAAAAACGCTCTCCAGAAGCTCTTTCGGCGGTTTCTAGGGTTGTTTCTATTTTTTTATGAAAAGGAGTATAAAAATCAGCCATCATTTTTTGCCATTTGGCTTTACCTTCGGCAATGGTGTCTAAATTCTTTTCTGCAGCAGCTGTAAAATTATAGTCTAATATTTTATCGAAATGTTCTACTAAGAAATCGTTAACAATTAAACCTATATCGGTAGGGAACAGTTTGTTCTTTTCTGCACCATAATTTTCTTTTTTAAGTTCAGAAACAATTTCTTGTTCGATTAGGCGAATCAATTCTATTTCTCGTTGTTGTCCTTCTCGAGATTCTTTAACAACATATCCTCTTTTTTGTATGGTAGATATGGTTGGAGCGTAGGTAGATGGTCTTCCTATCCCTAATTCTTCCATTTTTTTTACTAAAGAAGCTTCGGTATATCGAGCAGGATGATGTGTGAATTTTTGTTGACTGACAATTTCTTGTACATCTAATTTATCACCTATTTCTATTTTAGGTAAGCGGTTAGTGTCGTTTTCTTCGTTTTCATCATCAACAGATTCTCTATAAAGCTTTAAGAACCCATCGAATAATAATACTTCTCCTTGAGCTGTAAAAGTATCGGAATGATTAGAAATAGCTATTTGCACATTTGTTTTTTCTAATTTGGCTTCACTCATTTGAGAAGCTACAGTTCGTTTCCAAATAAGATCGTATAGCTTTTTTTCTTGTTCGGTACCTGCTACAGTCATTTTATCTATATAGGTAGGTCGGATAGCTTCGTGAGCTTCTTGTGCTCCTTTAGATTTTGTTGCAAAATTTCTTGTTTTGGCATATTCTTTTCCAAATTCGTTTTCTATAACAGATTTGGCTGTGTTTAGAGCTAAAGAAGAAAGATTTACACTATCGGTACGCATATAGGTTATTTTTCCAGCCTCGTATAATTTTTGAGCAACACTCATTGTTTGTGCTACAGAAAATCCAAATTTTCTAGATGCTTCTTGTTGTAGCGTAGAGGTGGTAAATGGAGCAGAGGGTGATTTTTTCGCAGGTTTTGTAGTTTTGTTGCTAACGCTAAACTCAGCTGTTTTGCAGGCTTCTAATAAATCAAGAATTTCTTTTTTGTCTTTCTTGTTTTTAGGCAAAATAGCTGTAAAGGAATTACCATTTGTATTTAGAAAAGTTCCAGTTGTTTTGTAGCTAAGAGATGCTTTGAAATTCATTATTTCTTTTTCTCTTTCGGCTATTAGTCTTACAGCAACAGATTGTACTCTACCAGCAGATAATGAGGGTTTTATTTTTTTCCATAAAATGGGAGAAAGCTCAAAACCCACAAGCCTGTCTAATATTCGTCTAGCTTGTTGTGCATCTACCAAATTAAGATCTATTTCTCGAGGGTTTAAAATAGCTTTTTGTATTGCTTCTTTTGT
>Ga0256827_10000905_pt1 | contig 18705 bp, 18 predicted proteins | sample CV84metaG_FD_185977 | JGI IMG/M metagenome (GOLD analysis project Ga0256827, IMG submission 185977) | Hydrothermal vent microbial communities from East Pacific Rise, Pacific Ocean - CV84 | ecosystem: Environmental > Aquatic > Marine > Hydrothermal vents | place: Pacific Ocean: East Pacific Rise... | reverse complement strand
ATAAGTTTGCAGAAATATTTGAGTATGAAGTAGAGGAAATACTAGGAAAAAGTAGTATAGAACTGACACATAAAGATGATGTAGAAGAGTCTTTATTGCATATAAAAAGTGAACTTAATGGAGACAGAAATAGTATAGAGTACTCTTTTAGGGGAATTACTAAAAGTAATAAAATTAAGTATATGCGTGTATATGGTTCTGTTTTTAGCACAAAGAATGAAAAAGCAATTATAGGAACACTGGTAGATGAAACACAGGAAAAACTGTCACAACAGAGACTGAAAAGACTTGCAAATTATGACCTCTTAACTACTCTGTTTAACAGAAACTATTTTGATATAGAGTTTGAACATGCCATAAGTCTTGCAAAAAGAAATTCACAGACCTTGGCACTACTACTGTTTGATGTAGATAATTTTAAAAGAGTCAATGATTCATTAGGACATAAGGCAGGAGATAAAATTCTTTTTGAGACTGCTGTTAGAATCAAAAACCTACTCAGAGAGAGTGATACATTTTCTCGTATAGGTGGGGATGAGTTTACAATTATTATTGAGAACTATGAGTCTAAGAGCGAACTTATAATTCTTTTAGAGAAAATTAAGCAAAAAATGCAGGAGAGCATAGAGATTGATGGGATTTCATTTCATATATCCCTTAGTATTGGGGTTTCTACTTTTCCAGAAAATGGTTCGGATGTTTTAAGTGTTTTAAAAACAGCAGATATTGCGATGTATGAAGCAAAAAAACGAGGAAAAAACCGTTTTGCATTTTACAATCAAGACTCCCAAGAGAGTGGTGAAAACCTAGAGTTAGAGGGCGATCTCTATAAGGCTTATTTAAATCGGGAATTTCTTGTTTATCTACAACCACAAATATCTCCATATGATAATAAACTGGTAGGGGCAGAAGCTCTGATTAGATGGAAACATCCTCAACGTGGTTTGGTAAACCCTGAACAGTTTTTAGAGATAGCATCAAATACAGGGCTACTCCCAGAACTTGATTTTTTTATGATAGAGAGTACTTTTAAGCTTTTAGAAGTCTATAGGAACGAACAAAAACTTGATTTTACCATATCTGTAAATATATCAAATGCACTTTTTCAGCATCAAAAATTTCTTTCAAAAATGCAGACTTTAAAGCTTAAATATGGTCGTTTGGCTAATCATATACAGCTAGAGTTAACTGAAAATATTTTAATGAATAATGTTAAACACTCTTATAGTCTTGTCAAGATACTTAAATTTCTAGGGTATAAACTCTCTATAGATGATTTTGGAACTGGGTACTCATCTTTAAGCCATATAAAAACACTAGAGATTGATGAGCTTAAAATCGATAAATCTTTTATAGATAATATAGTAACAAATAAAAATGATAGAGCTATAGTAAAAGCAATTATAGAGATGTGTAAAACATTAGATTTGGAGACAGTAGCAGAGGGTGTTCAGACACAATCACAACTAGAGATACTAAAAGAATTTGGATGTAGTATTATTCAAGGACATTACTATGCCAAGGCATTAAGTATTGAAGATTTTAAATCTCAATGGATAAAGTAGTAAATATTGTTTAATGTAAAGTATAATGCAAAAAATATGACACAATGACATATTTTCTCTACAAATCAAAAAAATTGTATAAAATTACCCAAAATTAATATAAGTGAGCCCAAGATGGACGCAAATAAACAAAAATCATTAGACTTAGCAATGAAGCAGATAGATAAAGCTTTTGGTAAAGGTGCATTAATGCGTCTTGGCGATAAAAATATAGAACCGATTAAATCAATTAGTACAGGTTCTTTAGGTCTTGACTTAGCATTAGGGATAGGTGGTGTTCCACAAGGAAGAGTAGTAGAGATTTACGGTCCAGAGTCTTCAGGTAAAACAACTTTAGCACTTCAGATAACAGCGCAGTGTCAAAAAGCTGATGGTGTCTGTGCCTTTATAGATGCAGAGCATGCACTAGATGTTATATATGCAAAAAACCTTGGAGTAGATGTTGATAATCTTCTTGTTTCCCAACCAGATTATGGTGAACAGGCTCTTGATATTGTTGAGACTATTGCAAGAAGTGGTGCAGTTGATTTAATTGTTATAGATTCCGTTGCAGCACTAACTCCAAAGGTAGAGCTTGAAGGCGAGATGACAGACCAACAAGTGGGTGTTCAAGCACGTTTAATGTCTAAGGCACTTCGTAAACTTACAGGTGTTCTTTCTAAAATGAACTGTACTGTTATTTTTATTAACCAACTTCGTATGAAAATTGGAATGATGGGTTATGGCTCTCCGGAGACAACTACTGGTGGGAATGCACTGAAATTTTATGCTTCTGTACGTATTGATGTTCGTCGTATCGCTTCACTTAAACAGGGTGAAAGCCAGATTGGTAACCGTGTAAAAGCCAAAGTAATTAAAAACAAAGTTGCTCCACCATTTCGTCAAGCTGAGTTTGATATTATGTTTGGAGAGGGAATCTCTAAAGAGGGTGAGTTAGTTGACTACGGTGTAAAACTCGACATAATAGACAAGGCTGGAGCATGGTTTGCGTATGAAGATACAAAACTTGGACAAGGTCGTGAAAATGTGAAACAGAAGTTTAAAGATGAGCCAGAATTAGCAGCTGAAATTGAAGAGAAAATTAAAGTTGCTATGGGTATCAGTGATGTTATGGTTATGGACACAACTGAAATGAATGACTCTGATGCATAGCTAGATAGGTTTCTCAAATTAAATTTGAGAAACCTGTGCCTATTATATTTTACAGCCTACTCCTGCAATATCTTTTAGACTAGACTCTCTAAACATTTTTTGTAAAAGAAGTTTTGGTTCCATCCATTGGTCATGGAGAGCACACTTACACATACCGTTACAAAAGCCAATACCTAAGACACACTGTTCATCTTCTATCGTATCATGAAACAGGTTTAATATATCGTTTACCATTATCTCTGAAGCACTTTTTTTAAGTCTGTATCCACCATCTCTCCCTCTAATAGAGTCTATAAGATCAGCTTTTACTAAGTCTGTCATAATTTTTGTTAAAAACTTGTAGGGAATTAAGAGAGCATCTGCTAGTTCTGTTGCATTGATAAGGTGAGACTCTTTCTGATCTGCTATATAGGCTAAAATCCTTATGGCATATTGTGAAGTATTACTCAGTTGCATATAAACTCTTTAAATATGGATTAGTTCGTCATATTATAACCAAAATTATTTATTTAATTACTACTTAAAGGTAGAATTAAATAAATCTAGCTAAAATTCCAATTACTACTCGAAGGTAGAATATAATAAAGGAATATTTATGACTGAACGTATAACGAAAAGTATGGCTAAAAATATCTATTATGGTGGTGGAACATTTGCACTACTAATATTTATTGCTCTTACTTTTGATACAGTACATCAAATACCAGAACGCTCTAATGAAGTTAATATGACTGAATCAGTTGTAGCAGGTAAAGCATTATGGGAAAAAAATAACTGTGTTGGCTGTCACACACTTATTGGAGAAGGAGCATACTATGCACCTGAACTTATGAATGTATTTCAAAGAAGAGGTGCATCGGATGAAGTAGGATTTAAGATGTATATGCAGGGATGGATGGCATCACAGCCATTAGATATTCCAAACAGAAGAAAGATGCCTCAGTTTAATCTGACTAATGAGGAAGTAGATAATTTATCTGACTTTTTAATATGGACATCAAAAGTTAATGCCAATGAATGGCCACCAACAATTGAAGGTTAGGAGAGAATATGAAATATAGTTCACAAGCGGTCGCAAAACCGTATTTTACTTTTGCATTAATCCTTTTAGCTGGAGAAATTCTTTTTGGTTTACTTATGGCTATACAATACATATATGGTGATTTCTTATTTCCATTAATTCCGTTTAATGTACTAAGAATGGTTCATACAAACCTGTTGATAGTTTTAATTTTATTTGGTTTTATGGGTGCAACATACTATTTAATTCCAGAAGAGGCAGAGAGAGAACTCTGGAGTCCAAAGTTAGCTATAGTAACTTTTTGGGTCTTTTTAGTTGCTGGCGTTGCTACAATTTTAGGTTATCTATTTGTACCATATGCACAACTCACAGAATTGACATTTAATAATCTATTACCTACTATGGGTAGAGAGTTTTTAGAGCAACCACTCCCAACAAAAGTTGGTATAGTAATTGTAGTTTTATCATACTTACTTAATGTTGTAATGACAGTTCTTAAGGGTAGAAAAACAGTTATAACTACAGTACTTATTACTGGTCTGTTAGGTCTTGCACTGTTTTTCTTATTCGCATTTTATGTACCTGATAACCTAATTATGGATAAATTTTTCTGGTGGTTTACAGTTCACCTTTGGGTTGAAGCTACTTGGGAGCTTATTCTTGGAGCTATTTTAGCATTTGTACTTATTAAAACTACAGGTGTAGATAGAGAACATATTGATAAATGGTTATACTTAATCATTGCAATGACAATGATTTCAGGTATCTTAGGAACAGGACATCACTTCTTTTACATGGGTGCACCTGAGTATTGGTTATGGATTGGATCTATCTCATCTGCTGTTGAACCATTACCATTTTTCTTGATGATTCTCTTTGCCTTTACAATGACAAGAGAGAGAAAAATTCAGCATGATAATGAAATAGCACTGACTTGGGCAAAAGGAACTGCTGTTATGGGCTTTTTAGGAGCTGGAGTTTGGGGATTTTTCCATACACTTGCACCTGTTAATATGTTTACACACGGTACACAGTTAACTGCTGCTCATGGACACCTCTCTTTTTATGGTGCTTATATTATGATTATATTTACAATTATCTCTTATGCGATGCCTATTTTACGAGGTCGTCCACATGGTAACTGTAAAAAAGCACAAAAAAGAGAGTTAACATCTTTTTGGATGATGAATATTGGTATGTTAGGTCTTACATTAGCTCTATCTGCTGCAGGTATTGTTCAAATTTTAGACCAAAGAGTTGGAACTGAACTTCTAGGTTTTATGGAGTCACAAGAGTCAATTGCTGGTATATATATGGTTCGTGCAGGTTTTGGTCTTTTAGTTTTCAGTGGACTTATTACTTACTTTACTAGTTTCTTCATTAAAGAAGAAGCTTAAGCACGTTGAGAATAGAGTAAAAAATGCTTCATTACTGGCTTGAATTTGAAGAGAGTATAGGTAAATCCTGGGACAGATACTTAAATAAAAAAGTATATAAGTTCCATGAAGCACAAAGAGTTTACTTATCTGACATAAGTAAATCTTTAAACCTATTTCATCACCTTTTAGGTGGTGACCATGGGAAAGATTTGCAAGTGACGGATAAGCGTAATCTCAACAGATCAAGAACACTTCTAGAAAAAATTTCATTTTTAGGAAAAGAGTTTTTTCTGACTTGGCAAGATGAAAAGTCTATCTATCTGCCTGCATCATTTGCATATTTCGATACAAAAGAGCAGAATGAAATGCTTTACTACTGGTTAGTAGCTATGGCAACAAGAGTAAATGTTACAAACAAAAACATTGATGCACAAAATAGTGAAGCAGTTGAGTACCTACTTCAAAGATATAGTGGATTTAAAGATTTTTACAGACAAGCAAGTAGTTATTTATCACAAGAGTTTGAGCAGTTAGCATCTCTTAAGTCTTTTAATGAGAAAGATTTAGCAGATGATTATCCAAACCCTTTATGGATCTACCCTTCAATTAACTCTGGAACTGTTCTAGAGAGTTCTGATGAGGAAGAAGATGCAACTCTGCAACGTGAGAAAGATGAAGAGAAAATAGATGAACTAGAGATGAAAAAAGAGGTCAATCAGTTAGACGATAAACATGAAACAGATGGTTTCTTGGCTTTTTTACCAGAGTCTCTAATGAGTATTTTTGAACAGGTAAATGTAGATAGAATGGAGGATGACAGTTTTGATGAAGATGCTCTGTACCATGCTGAAGATTTAGATGAGATTACACTAGGGAAAAAACAGGCAAACCTCTCTGCTCGAATTAAAATGGACCTAGATTTACAGCCTGATATGACAGAAATTTACCCTTTAGGAAAAGGGCATTTCATTGATGAGTGGGATTACCGTAAAAGTGAATACCTTATAAACTATGTGAGAATAAAACCACAAATTACTTTAAATGTTGTGCCAATAGAGCTTCCAAAAAGATTAAAAAAAACAGTTAGAAAGATTCAAAATGAGTTGGATTTACTAGAGATAGATAGAGTGAAAAATAGTAGGCTTCCTTATGGTGATGAGATAAATATAGATACTTGGATAGAGTATAGTTCTCATCAAAATAAGTCAATGCATCATCAAAACTTTTATACTTCTTTTGAGAAAAAAACACGTGATATGGCGACTCTTATTTTAGCAGATGTTTCGCTCTCTACAGAGGGTGGCATAACTCAAGAGGTTAGAATTATAGATGTTATAAAAGATGGACTGATGGTTTTTAGCGAGGCCTTAGAGAAACTCCAAGATAAGTTTGCAATCTACTCATTCTCTTCACTCCAAAATAAGAAAGTATATTTTAATATTATTAAAAACTTTCAAGACAGTTATTCAGATTTGATTCGTGGAAGAATAGAGAGTATGCGACCTCAATACTATACAAGATTAGGTGCAGCCATAAGAGAGTCTGCAAAAATTTTAGAAAAACAGCAGAGTGCAAATAAACTGCTTTTAATTATTAGTGATGGTAAACCTAATGATGAGGACAGATATGATGGCCGATACGGTATTGAAGATACAAAAAAAGCGATTGAAGAGGTAAGACAAAAGGGTATAGTACCTTTTTGTCTTACTGTAGATTTGGATGCAAAAGAGTATCTTGGTTACCTCTTTGGAAGAAATGGTTATGCCGTTGTTAGAGATGGGCAAAAACTGCCAAAATTACTCCCAGAAATATATATAAATTTAACGAAATAAAAGAAGGATACATATGTCAAAAACTTACTATTTAGCACAATCAAATGAGGTTGAACTTTTTAAAGTAGCTGCTGAGATGAATTTACCTATTTTAATTAAAGGGCCTACAGGCTGTGGTAAAACAAGATTTATAGAGGCTATGGGTGAAGAGTTAGGTCGTGATGTATATACTGTAGTCTGTCATGATGATTTGAGTGCCGCGGACCTAGTTGGACGTCATCTTATAGATGAAAATGGTACTTACTGGCAAGATGGACCTTTGACAAAGGCTGTAAGAAATGGTGGTATCTGTTACTTAGATGAGATTATAGAAGCACGTAAAGATACAACAGTTGTACTACACTCTCTGGCAGATTATCGTAGAGTTTTACCTATTGATAGAACTGGAGAAGTGATTGAAGCACACCCTGATTTTATGTTAGTGGTCTCTTATAACCCTGGGTACCAAAATGTTCTCAAGGGGATGAAACCAAGTACAAAACAGAGATTTATCTCTTTAAGTTTTAACTACCCAAAAGCGAGTGTAGAGAAAGAGATTCTCATAAAAGAGAGTCAAGTGAGTGAAGAAATTGCCCAAAAACTTGTGGATATTGCAGGTGAAATCCGTCAACTTAGCGATACTGATATTCAAGAAGCAGTCTCAACAAGACTTCTTATTTATGCTGGAAAGTTAATTGTAAAAGGTTTTGACCCTTATGAGGCATGTATGCACTCTATAGTAGAGTCATTGAGTGATGAAGATGATGTTCTTGAAGTACTTCAAAAACTTATAGCACTCTATTTTACAAAGAGTGAAAATGTCTAAAACCTTAGTTCAAAAAGAGCAGTATCCTCCTGGGGATTTTGCTATTTGGATTATTATCTATGTGGAGCTTGTGACATTTGCACTTCTCTTTTTAGGTTATGCCTTTTCACGAAGAGCTGATGTAGCACTCTTTAATGAGTCTCAATTACTTTTGAGCCAAACATCAGGTTTTATCAATACTATTGTTTTAATTACGAGTAGTTACTTTGTTGTAAAAGCTGTAAATTCGATTAAGAGTATGACGCAAGAGAGCTATAAAGAGTTTAATACTCAAGCATCAAAATGGCTTCTTTTGGCCATGGTATGTGGAGGACTCTTTTTACTTATTAAAATATCTGAGTTTTCTTATATATTTGGCGAGGGAATTAACCTCAGTACAAACAAATTTTATATGTTTTATCTACTTTTGACGGGATTTCACTTTATGCATGTACTTTTAGGTTCAATTATTTTATTTAACATATACCAAAAAACTAGAAGATTTGGTTATAGGTTTAATGATTATAAGGGCATTGAGACAGGAGCTTCTTATTGGCACATGGTAGATCTGTTGTGGATTATACTTTTTCCACTAGTTTATATAATTAGATAAGGCATAGAATATGAAAAGAACTTTTGAAACAGTGTGGCTGATTTTAGTTACCTTAACTATTTTTGCTTTTTTGCTGGGTTATTTAAAATATATTAGTACCCCGCTTGTTGCAATTTTACTGGCAACGACATTCATAAAAGCACTTTTAGTGATTGATTATTTTATGGATCTAAGAAATGTCAGACTTAAATATAGACTCATCCCAATTATCTGGTTGAGTGTAACCGTTTCGTTAATCACTGTAGCATACTATTTTTAAACATTTTATACTACAAGATAATTAATTTACTCCCTCATAATCTAGCTCTTAACAAAATTTAGCTAAAATGCAGACAATAATACTAACTACTCTATGGTTTGGAGTGGAGCATAAAAGGTAAATAAATGTTTATAGATAATGTAAGTGCAATAGAAGTAATGGATTCACGTGGTAATCCAACAGTAAAAGCAACAGTAGAGTTAAGTGATGGAACAGTTGAGTCTGCAATAGTTCCTAGTGGCGCGAGTACAGGTAAACGTGAAGCACTCGAGCTTCGTGATGGAGATGAGCGTTATATGGGCAAAGGTGTTTTAAAAGCTGTTGGCCATGTTAACAATGAAATTAATGATGTTTTAGTTGGAATGAGCCCATTTAACCAAGCAACTGTTGATGCTGCAATGAAAGAGCTTGATGGTACTGAAAACTATGGAAATTTAGGTGCTAACTCTGTTCTTGGTGTTTCTATGGCAGTAGCTCGTGCAGCTGCAAAATCTCTTGGTATGCCACTGTATCGTTACCTTGGTGGCGCAAATGCAATGACGATTCCTACACCGATGTTAAACATCATTAATGGTGGATCTCATGCAGACAACTCAGTAGACTTTCAAGAGTATATGATTGTTCCTGTAGGTTTTGAAGATTTTTCTGAAGGACTTCGTGCTTCTGCTGAAGTTTACCATACACTCAAAGGTATTTTAAAAGCTGCTAAACATAATACTGCACTTGGTGATGAGGGTGGTTTTGCACCAGATTTATCTTCAAATGAAGAGCCTATTCAAATTATTATGCAAGCGATTGAAAAAGCTGGATACAAAGCGGGTGAGCAGATTGCTATCGCTTTAGATGTTGCAGCTTCTGAAATTATTGCTGATGGTGGTTATAGACTTGAGTCTGAAAACCGTACGGTAACTTCTGCTGAATTGGTAGATTATTATGTAGATTTATGTGCTAAGTATCCTATTGTTTCTATTGAAGATGGTCTTAATGAAGATGACTGGGATGGATTTAAACTTATGACTGAGAAACTTGGCGACAAAATCCAAATTGTAGGTGATGACCTTTTTGTTACAAATGTGAACATATTAAATGAAGGTATCAACAAGGGAATTGCAAACTCAATTCTTATTAAACCTAACCAAATTGGTTCAGTGTCTGAGACTATGCTAACAGTTCGTCTTGCTCAACGTAATGGTTACACTTGTGTTATGAGTCACCGTTCAGGTGAGAGTGAAGACGCTTTTATTGCTGATTTCGCTGTAGCACTTAACTGTGGTCAGATTAAAACTGGTTCAACTGCACGTGGTGAGAGAACTGCTAAGTACAACCGTCTTTTAGAGATAGAAAATGAAGTTGTGTATGGCGAGTATTTAGGTTCACGTATATTTAACTAGGGTTTTATTTTGAACCAAGATGAGCTTTATGAAGAGATAGATAACAAACAGGGATTTACTCAAGAGTATTTTGGTGTATCTCCTCTAAAATTCTCTGTAATGCTCTTTGTTGTACTAGGTTTTGGTGTCTACCTTGGTTTAGTACTTTATGGGACTAACTCCTTAGAGGTTCTATTTGGACTTGAAGAGTATGAGCAGTATTTACAGAGTGAAATACATAGACTCAAAGATGAAAATGCAGAACTCCAACGTGAGTATTTTGAGCTAAAAGAGATTACAGCACAATAAACGCTATAATTGTTGTAAATTTATTTAGGGGTAGTTTTGATTAGAGTATTTCTTACTATATATTTACTATTACTAACTCTCCAAGCTCGTGAAAATCCATTTTTCCCAGCCAATGGTGATAACGAGATTCTTTACACATCTAACAAAGATAGAACTCTTCCCTCACTTAATCGTGCTACTATCACACTTCCTACCTATGCTCGTGTTATTCAAAAAGTGACTGTTGAGTATAAAAATCTTGATGGTTCGGTTGAGTCAAAAAGTATTGATTTAAAAAATAGTATAGATTGGCATCTTCCTCTTTTTATTTCACAGAGTTATGCTCCTACTAGTGAAAAAAAAGTTTCAAAAAAAAGACAAAAAAAGTATAAAAAAGTTGTTGCTAATAGCGATCTTAAGTTTTTAATATCTGGTAAAACCTTGAAAATTATCTCTCATGACAAAATGATAAGAGATTTTTTATTGGTAAAACCTCATAGAATTGTTATGGATTTTAAAAATAAAGCAGCAATGAAAGTATTGGCTAAAAAAATTAAAAATTCTGTTTTTACTAAGATTAGAGTTGGAAATCATGCAGGTTATTACAGAGTTGTTGTTGAATTAGATGGACACTATAGGTACCGACTTAAAAAGAGTAAGGGGAGTTATCTTTTTACTTTAAGATAACCCAAAAATCTTTTAAGTAGAGAGTTGTTGTTTTGAAGAACAATTTTTTTAACAGCCTCTTTAGATTGAAACATCTCTAATCTCTCTTGTATGTAGAGTACTGATTTTTGTATCTCTTTTGCATTAAAATTATTCATAATCTAGTATTCTCTCAATCTCATTCATGGCATCATCATTTTTAAGACTAAACTTAATCTCTATTCTTCGTGAAGCCTCTTTATCCTCTTTGTTGTTACTATAAACGGTGTCGAGGTAGGAGCGACCACTTGCTACTAAAAGAGGCTTAATATTGTTCTCTTTGGTAAACTCTAATGTTAAAAGGTAAGTCATAACAGCAAGAGCACGTTGTTGAGAAAGATTTAAATTATATAAGTACCCACCATCACTATCGGTATGCCCCTCTATAATTATTTTATCAAGATTCTCTTTTATATTTCTATTGGAAAGAAGAGCCGCAATATAGTTAATAAAAATTTTCTCTAACTCTTTCTTAGAGGACTCTTTAAGCTCTGCACTGCCTTTGTCAAATAGAATGTTAGAGGAGAGTCTTAAAGAGCCGCTAGTAGGGTCTATCTGTACATTTTCACCTAGACTCTGTTTAAGTTCTGCAATAACTTTAATTTTTATCCCTGTGAGACCCTTGATTTTAGCCTTTTGTGCTTGAAGTTTAGCAATCATAGAGTCATACTTTGTCTGCTTCTCATCTAGGGCACTTAGAAGCTTTAGAAGCTCTTTGTCTTTGAGCTTTAGAGTATTATCCTTAGCTGTCAGAGAGTTAGAGAGAACAAGTACTTTATCCTCATAATCTTGAAGTTTTCTGTTTTGGTTTTGTATGCTTGCATTATTCTCATTTAAAAGATTCTGCATAATAATTATTTTACCATTGAAGTCATCTATTTTTGTGTTGTGTGCTAATAGAATATTATTGAGATTAATTATCTCTTGTGTTTTTAACTCCAAGGCATCCTTAGTAATAAGTAGAGCATCTTTTGTTTTATTTATCTCTTTCATCCTATCTGCTAGAAGTTTTTTAAGCTTTTGGACTTCAGAGTCGCGAAGCAGTAGCATTTGTAGAGAGTGCTCTAATGAGTTCTCTTTAGAGTTTAGGTTATTTTTTAGAACAATTGACTTTACAACAATAGCCCCAATGAGGAGAATAAAAACAAATAATAAACCTGCCATAAGGTCTGCATATGAGAGCCAAAAATTTGTCTCTTCATTCTTTTTATCTTTAAAAAACATCTATTTTTCTTTTGCTTGTGCTGCTACAATCTCATGGTATGATTTAATACTCTCTTGAACCTCTTTGCTTGAAAGTGTGACATGAGTAGCAAAGTCTGTTAACTTTATAACCACGTTGGCTATCTCGTAATCAATCTTTTCAAAGGTTCTATCTAGTGAGTTGTTGAGTGAAGCATTATAGACTTTACTGCTCTTCTCTAAAGATTTGGTAGCCTCAACAAACTCTGCTAAGGTATGCTCTATTTGATTTTTAGCCTCTATAGAGTTTTTAGAGTGATCAATATGGGAGATTGTATCTTTTAAATCAGAAGAGACACTCTGCATATGTTGCGATATATCTTTGAACTGCTTGTTTGTAACACTCATAACCTCTTTGAATGAACTCATATTTTCTTCATTCATACTACGAATAAAGTCTAAGTTAAAAGTCTCTTGAAGGGCTGCTATAAATCTTTTTTCTTTATTTGAATCTTGATTGTGCTGATGAATTACAAGTTCATCTTGTGACCATACATTAAGGGCAAAAGTCTCTTTGATTTGTGTAAAGTAGTGCTCTACTTTACTAAGCCCACGTTTTTCAAAGTATGTCCAGATAAGGGAGAGTAAAATACCATATATGGAAGCAAAAAAAGCAGAACCAACACCGCTTAGAAGGGCTGATATCTCATGATCAAGTGCAGCTGTGTCTGTCACTGAGAAGTTTGGCATTGAGATGGCAATGGCAATAAATGTTCCTAAAATTCCAAGCATTGGAAAAATGGAAGATGCAACAGAGACAAAATTATCATTTCTAATACCATCGTAATAAGTGTTTAAATACTTTTGGATATCGAGTACTGAACGACTCTCCTCATCAATAGTAAGTTGGTTGTGAAGTAGTTGAAAACGTAAATCTTCTTCCATTTTCATATAAGTTGCACGCATTTTACAAATACTATAGTTGGCATTATGTGATATAAAAAGTAAAAATATAAAGAGAATAAAACCTATAAGAATAACTGCATGAACAGGAACATGAAGTGGAATAATGTTTAAATAACCCAGCACCATAGAGATGAAAAATAGTACTGGAATCATAGATATGACTATAAAATTTGCAGAGCATTTTGACATAATTTTTCCTAGTATATTAGAGTAGTAACATTATATACTATTATTTAGTTATGTTTTTACCATTTATATCCCACTCTTGAGCTTTACCCATGAGCGAGCCATCAGAAAATATAGCCTTATAGCCTAAGACTCCATTATTGTGCCACATTTTATGTGTACCAGTTTTACGACCATTTGTGTAGAGACCTTGACTTGCTTTTTTTCCATTCTCATACCACGTTATAGCCTCGCCATCTTGAGTATCATTTTTGAAAAAAGATTGGCTTTTTCTTTTTGCATTTGTATACCAAGTGGTTACTTCGCCATCTTGTTTTCCATTTCTGTAGTAGGCAACAACAGATTTCTTTCCGTTAGGATATCGGCCTATATATTCGCCATCTTGTTTGCCTTTTCTAAAGTATGCAATAGTTTTAACTGTACCATTTGAGCGCCACTCTGTAAGCCTTCCATCAAGTCGTCCTTGGTAGTAAGGGACTATTTTTTTAGTCTTTCCATTGTTGAAAAAGAAAAAAGCATTTCCAGTGAAAAGTTTGTTTTCTCCTTTAACATAGGCTAAATTCTCTTTTTTGGTAATCTTGTTTGCTGCAATGTCTCTGGCTTGAGTAGATACTGCTAAACACAATGCAATGAGTGTTGTTAAAACGAGTTTTTTCATATAACATCCTTTAAATGTATTCTATATTTATATCCTAAGAGTATCAATTTATTTAATACATAGAGTTTATAACATATTATTTTTTATTATTTATCTCACATATGTGTAATTTTGGAAAGATTAGTTACAATATTTGTATAACAAATAGATAGTAGTATGTTTTTATACTTTATGATATAAAATAAACTTATTCAATGCAATAGATTTTTAACAGATGAATGATGAAAATAATAAGAGTAGAAACACCATTATAGACGAGGAAATGTATGTCTAAGCAAACAAATAAAAAAAAGTATGTGATTGGAAATGTAGCAGGACATCTTGCAAAAGGATTTTTAAATAATCCACTTACTGCAATTCTTGCAATCGCTATACTCTCACTTGGCTACATCTCCTTGGAGGTAATGCCAAGGGAGGAGGATCCACAAATTGCAGTGAGCGGTGGGTCAATTATAATTCCAATGCCGGGAGCTTCTCCTGAAGAGATTAACAATGCAGTACTGAAACCACTTGAGCGAAAAATTAGTGAGATTAAAGGGATTAAAGATATATATTCTACGGCAATGCACAACGTAGGAATGCTCAATATTCAGTATGAGATAGGAGAGGATAGAGAAAGTTCAAACCTTAAACTATATGATAAGGTTATGCAGAATATGGATGAACTTCCAGGTGGGACTATGATGCCTATTGTAAAGCCTTTTGATATCGATATAGATGTTCCCATAGTAACGGTTGCCTTTTATAAAAAAGAGGATAAAGGGATAGACCATATAGTGCTTTACAAAATAATTAAAGATATACAACAAGATATAAACTCCATAGAAGATATCTCTAAAACAACACTTAAAGGTGCAAAAAAACCACAGTTTAATGTTCTTTTAGATTTAGATAAACTCTCTGCTTATCACATATCTATAGGACAGGTTGTCCAGTCGATTCAAGCTATCGCTAAAAACTCTCCAGAGGTTGATTTACCAACTAGAGATAACAGACTTATCGTTTTTGGAGTGAAAAACTCTATAAACTCTATAGATGATTTAAAAAGTCTTATTATTGCGAAATATATGGGCTCGTTGATTTATTTAAAAGATATTGCAAATATAGAGTACTTTTATGACATACAAAATTTTCAAGAAGCATTCCTTATACAGCAAGATGTAAATGAAACAGCTCATGAAAAGCATACTCAGGAGATGGAAGTTGAGTTTACCGAAACTTTAGACCAAGTGACTATGACAGTCTCTAAATTAAAGGGTACAAATGCTGTAACACTTGCAGGTAAAATTATAGAAACATTAGAGGAGAATCAAGATAAACTTGATTCACATGGTTTGGGCTATATTATTACAAGAAACTATGGAGAGAGAGCAAATGAGGCCGTTAGTGAGCTTGTGCATCACCTAGTTATAACCATCGGTATTATCTCATTAATCCTTATTCCATTTTTGGGCTGGAGAGAATCACTTGTGGTAACTATTGCTGTCCCTATGATTTTAGCTGCAACACTTTTTATTGCTTTTATGACAGACCAGACTATTAATAGAATTACACTTTTTGCCCTTCTTTTGAGTTTAGGTCTGATTGTTGATGATGCAATTATTGTGATTGAAAATATTCATAGGCGAATGCATCTCCCAGAGACACAAGATCAGCATTTTGATCAAGTCATCATAGAAGCAACTGATGAGATCGGTCCTTCGACTAATATTGCGACTATTGCAATTATGTTGACAATGATTCCGATGGCATTTGTGGGTGGTATGATGGGACAGTTTATGCTTCCAATCCCTCTCAATGTACCGGTGGCTTTAGCTGTTTCACTTTTTGTAGCCTATGTGTTTACACCTTATCTAGCCAAAAAATTTATTAAACGTGCGGAGCTTCATTAATGGAAGAGTATATATATAAAATTGCATGTTCAAAGAAACAGCATAAAAAAATTGGCTTTATTGTTTTAGGGCTTGTAATTTTTGCGATTGGAATGATACCAACTGGAATTGTTTTAGCAAAAATGCTTCCTGGAAAAAGTGCAAATACCTATAGTATTTATGTTGATACTGCTACAAATTCTACAATTGAGCAGACCAAAGAGGTTGTAGAGTGTGTTACTAAACATCTACGACGAGAGAAAGATATTTTAAATGTAGAGATGTTTTTAGGACAAGGTGCTCCTTTAGACTATGCTGGACTTGTAAAGGGAAGTGCATTTAAGAGTCTTAAAAATCAAGCAGAATTGGTGGTAAATTTAAGTGATAAACATCACCGTGATGAGCCCTCTTTTATGTCGGTACATCGTCTTCGTCCTATAATACAAAAAGATTGTGCAAGTATCTACAAAGGCACTACAATTAAGTTTATAGAGATGCCATCCGGACCTCCAACATATGCAACAATAGTTGTAAATTTATATTCAAAAAATATGTTACTTTTAAGGGAGACATCTAAAGTTGTGATGGCTTCGTTAGAAGAGACAGAAGGTTTAGTCGATATTGATGTCTTACAAGATGATATCTATACAAAATTTGAAATTGTCCCTAATGTAGAAAAAATTATAAGTAGTAATCTCTCAGTAGAGCAGGTGAGTAATATCTTATATATGGCATTTAAAGGGAGTGTTGTTGCTACAAAAAACTCCTCCATGCAGCAAGATCAAATTCCTATATTTGTTAGTTTAACAGATGAGACTAGAAGGTTAAATCACTCTACACAAGAAGATTTAGAACTGAAATTATCACGGTTAAAACTCTTAAATAGACAGGGTGTAATGATTCCTATTAAAGAGGTAATAAGTATACATGAAACAGTAGCAGACCCAACTATTTTCAAAAAAAACATGCGCAATATGGTCTCTGTTACTGCTGAGTGTGATTTGGTTTCTCAGGTCTATCCTCTTATGGATGCAAGAGAACTAATGATTACAAAGTTAGAGAAAACTTTTGATGTAGAGCGACTTACTGGGGCAAGTACATATATGTTTGATCTTCAACTTGTGCATAAGGAGACAGGCGAAAAACTACTTGTCAGATGGGATGGTGAGATGAAAGTGTCTCTTGATACTTTTAGAGATCTTGGCGGTGCTTTTATCTCTGCTCTTGTGTTAATGTTCCTCTTAATGGTTGTTTACTATAAATCTTTTGCTTTAAGTGGTATTGTACTTTTAGGGAGTTTCTTATCTATCATTGGTGTTATTATTGGCCATTTTATTACTGACATGATAGCTCTCTCTTTTACGGGAGTTCACTTTTATCTTACGGCTACATCCCTTATTGGCTTTATCTCTTTGATGGGTATTAGTGCGAGAAGTTCCCTTCTTCTTATAGACTTTACAAAGTCACTTATAGCAAGTGGAATTGAGAAAAACAGAGCCATCGCTATCTCTACAGCAACACGTGCAAAACCAATTATGCTTACGGCTGTTGCTATTATCTTAGGTTCACTGCTTCTTGCAACTGACCCTATCTTTGGTGGTTTGGGAATTGCTCTTATCTTTGGGAGTATGGCTTCAACTGCCGTTTCAATCTTTTACATACCTGTTCTTATGGCTAAGGCTAAAGATATATGTCCAGAAAATGCTAAGACATGTGATGATGGAGAGGGCATAAATGTAGAGCACATGGATGTAACCGTGGTTGCACCAGAGATACATCCAAGTAAGTAGATACTTACTTGGATGTTGTTAGTACTCTTGTTAAAAGCTAAACATATACAGAAGTCTATACTCTGCTAAGTTATCACTCTCACTATTTTCAGCTTGAGTAAAAGCGGATGAAAGGCTGATTGAATCATTATGGCTAAAGATAGAACGTAAAGATAAATCCCATCCATAGAGATATTTTGGTCCAGAGGTAGAAGAGGTCAATTCGTCATCTTCCTCTTGCCATTTACCACCACTATAGTAGTTAACTCCAACAGATGCAAAATAGCTAAAACCTAAGTAGGCACTTAGTGCTAAGTTGTCTAAAATATAGACAGACCCTTGCATTGTGGCTGTAGGTTTAAAAGCAAAACCATACTCATCATCTTTGTATACACCATCGTCAATGGCTCCTTGAACAACTCTCCAGTCGCCAGCCATTTTATAAAAATAGAGAGGAAGAGAAGCAGCTGCACCTAATTTTACTAAACTTGAACTGTAAAGTTCAGAAGAAAAAGCAGGATGATAGCCAACAAAAAAGCCACTTTTATCTAAATAATTTTTTGGATTAGCTTTATCTTCTAGAGTAGCTTTCATTGTTCCAGCAGATATTGCAGATTCAAAATGTTTAATCTCTAAACCTAAAAAAACATAAGTATCAGAGAGCGACCAAAGGTACATTAGACCTTTTCCTTCATAATTTACAGTTCCCATTGGGATACTGGGTGTATACCCTTCATCCGATTCATGCACTTCTACATTAAATTGGTAGTACCCAACTCCTCTAATGTCTGTCCCTCGATCAAAAACATCTACAGGAGAAGATGAGGGAAGTGGTATACTACTTCCCTTGAGTAAACTTAATGCAAAAATGAAAATTAGCAAGAATTTCATTACTATCCTTTGTATTGGTATATAACTAGTATATAACTTGATAGTTTAAGAAAAGTTTAATTGAATTTTTAATGTGTGTGTATGTTTACGAGTATCTATAAAGGATGGTGTAACGTACAGAGAGTACGTTACTTTATAAAAAGCTAGAGATTAAAGACCTTTCTTTTCATATTTAGCTTTTAGTTTTAAATAATCTTCATAGTCACTATCGTTA
>Ga0256827_10000904_pt1 | contig 18710 bp, 18 predicted proteins | sample CV84metaG_FD_185977 | JGI IMG/M metagenome (GOLD analysis project Ga0256827, IMG submission 185977) | Hydrothermal vent microbial communities from East Pacific Rise, Pacific Ocean - CV84 | ecosystem: Environmental > Aquatic > Marine > Hydrothermal vents | place: Pacific Ocean: East Pacific Rise... | reverse complement strand
AGCTAGAGAAGCTACTAAAAATGAATCTAAACATTACCATAGGAGATAAGAGCATGAAAGAAGAATACGATTTAAGTACAATGAAATCAAGACCTAACCCTTATGCTAAACAGATAAAAAAACAAGTAACTATGAGACTTGAAACTGATGTTATAGACTATTTTAAAAAAATGGCAGAAGGTGTTGGAATGCCGTATCAGAGTTTGATTAATCTTTATTTGCGAGATTGTGTTACTTCACACCGTGAATTAAAGATGCAGTGGTCGTAAAGTTTAATAAGTCATATCTACTTATTAGCTTTAAACCCATCAAAATCAAACAAAAGCTATAATACGCGAAATTTTTGATAGATATATATAAGAAGGTAATACCATAATGTTTGAAACAGTAATCGGTCTTGAAGTCCATGTTCAACTTAATACAAAAACAAAACTTTTCTGCTCTTGTCCTACAAGCTTTGCAGAGCATCAAAATGTTAACACGTGTCCTACGTGTTTAGCTCTTCCTGGTGCATTGCCAGTGGTGAACAAAGAGGCAGCTGTAAAAGCTATGAGACTTGGTTACGCAATCAACGCTAATGTTGTACACTCTTCAAACTTTGACAGAAAATCTTACTTCTATCCAGACAGCCCTTCGGCTTACCAAATTACTCAGTTGAGTAATGCTATTGTTCAAAAGGGTGAAGTGTTTATTGACCTTGAAGATGGTACTCAAAAGCGTATTGGTATGACTCAAGCACACCTTGAAGCAGATGCTGGTAAAAACATTCACGAGGGTAACCACTCAAAAGTTGACCTTAACCGTGCAGGTACTCCTCTTTTAGAGATTGTATCTGACCCAGACATGAGAAACTCTTACGAAGCAGTTGCTTACTTGAAAAAGCTTCACTCTACTGTTCGTTACCTTGATATTAGTGACGCTAACATGCAAGAGGGTTCTTTTAGATGTGACGTAAACGTTTCCATTCGTCCTAAAGGTCAAAAGGAGTTTGGAACAAGAGTTGAGATTAAAAATATTAACTCATTTAAGTTTGTAGAAGCTGCTATTGCTTACGAAGTACAAAGACAAACAGAAGCATATGAAGATGGTATTTACGAGCAAGAAGTAAACCAAGAGACACGTCTTTGGAATGTAGACGAGGGCGTTACAAAGTCAATGAGAGGAAAAGAGGAAGCAGCAGACTACCGTTACTTTCCAGACCCAGACTTGCGTCCACTTGTTGTAACTCAAGAGATGATTGATGAAGCATTAGTTATGCCAGAACTTCCAGATGCAAAAGTTAAGCGTTACCTTGAAGAGCTTAATATTAAAAAATATGATGCATTGGTACTTTGTGCAGACAAAGAGTTAGCATATTTCTTTGAGAGCATGTTAGAGACAGGTGCAACTGCTAAAAACTCAGTAAACTGGTTAACCACAGAGCTTCTTGGTCGTCTTAAAAAGACAGAGTTTAACCTTAGTACTTCTCCTGTAACAGCTTCTAAACTTGGAGAACTTGTTTCTAAAATTGACGATGGAACCATAAGTGGAAAAGGTGCAAAAGATATTTTAGATGTTCTAATGGAAAAAGATGAAGAGATCGACGGACTTATCGACTCTATGGGTCTTGCACAAGTTTCTGATGATGGTGCTATTTTAGAGATTATCGACGCTATCATTGCTGCGAACCCTGAAAAAGTAGAAGAGTTTAAAGGTGGGAAAGAGAAACTCTTTGGTTTCTTTGTAGGTCAAACCATGAAAGCTTCTAAAGGGTCTGCAAACCCACAAAAAGTAAATGAACTTCTTAAAGAGCGTTTAGCTTAAGATTTTAAATCCCTTTAAAAGCACAACTCCTTTATAATACTATTTATAAAGGAGTATAAAAGAATGTTAAAGAGAGTATTTATAAAATTCGCATTTTTTCTGCATGGTTCTAAAGTCTATAATACCATTAAAGAGAGTGCAACAAATTTTCTTTTAAACTCTGACTACAACTACAAAAAATACTTTGATGTTTTCATGATACTTCTTATTGTCTCTTCCGTGGCTATTTTAGTTTATGAAGTAAAAAATCCTGTTCCTTTATGGGTAGATTTTTTTGACATTTATGTGGTGACTACGATTTTTACTATGGAGTATTTGGCACGTGTATGGGTTCATAACTCTTGGTCAAAAGAGATTGTAAAAGAGCATGGAGAGGCAAAGTTTTTAGATAAAGAGTTTTTACTTTGGTCTCCTACAAAAAAGATTTTAAGAGAGAAACTTACTTATCTGTTAACCCCTTCAGCCATTATTGACTTGTTAGCCATTTTACCTGCGTATCGACCTCTTAGAGTACTGCGTATTTTTGTACTTTTTAGGGTCTTTAAACTGCTTCGTTACACTAAGAGTATTCATCAGTTTGTAGAGGTTTTAGCAACTAAAAAGTTTGAGCTTTTTACTCTTTTGTTTTTACTTCTTTTTATTGTTGCTACAGCAGGGATAGCTATTTATGTATTTGAAGAGAAAGCAAATGAGCATATTAACTCACTTTTTGATGCACTCTATTGGGCATTAATTACCATCTCTACCGTTGGATATGGGGACATCTCTCCTGTGACTACAGAGGGGCGTGTGGTTTCAATGTTGGTAATTATCTCTGGTATTGCTATGATTTCATTTGTAACATCAGTCATTGTCTCCTCATTTTCTGAAAAATTAGATGAACTAAAAGAGAATCGCTTGGTTGAAGAGATTAATAAAAATGAAGATTTTATTATTATTTGTGGTTATGGTCAAATGGCTCGTATGTTTTTAAAAAGTTATGCACATGAGTATGGTAATAGATATATTATTATTGAAGCTGATAAAAATAAAATGGAAGAGGCAACTAAAGAAGGCTATAGAGCCATACATGAAGATGCAAGTCGATATGATGTTATTTCTAAATTTAATATTGAGTATGCAAACATTACACTTCTTGCTTTAACGGGGAGTGATATTTCAAATATATATATTATTTTAAATGCAAAAACACTCTCTAGAAATATTAAAATAATTACGCGTGCTACCGATGAAGGAATTGCTAAAAAATGTATATTGGCTGGAGCAGATCATGTAGTTCGTCCGAATGTCGTGGCAAATAAAATTTTACTAACAGCCATTACTCAACCTGTAATGTACCATGCTATTTATGCTATTTTGACAGGGCAACACCTAGCACAGTTAGATGAAGTAATGGTTATGAAACATCAAAAATTAAATGGTTGTAAAATAGAAGATATTGATTTTAAACGTTATAAGTTACTCTTTATTGGAGTGCAGAGAGGTGTTGATGGAGAGTTTATTTTTAATCCACCAAAGCAGAGGGTTTTAGAGGAGAAAGATATTTTACTTCTTATGGGTAGACGAGTGAGTATTTCACATTTTAAAGAGAGTTTTGAGGAGATTAGCTATGGCATCTAAAAAAAGTGCTTTTATGTTTGGCTACAGTAAATCTTCAGCTTTTGTAGCTGAACAGTTAAGTAAAGAGGAGTTACATTTAACACTTGTACTCTCAACAGAAGAGGCTTATGAAAAAGCACAGAGCGATGGATATGTTAATGTTAGAAGAGTAGATATAACAGATGATGAGGCATTAAAAAAACTAGATGTGGGGGTAGATGATTATCTAGTATGTGTGTTGGAAGATCATCATTTAAATGTTTTTTTAACACTCTCTCTTCATGCACTTTTCCCAGAAACCATTATTATTGCTCTCTCTGACTCATTTCATACGACACAAAAGCTTAAAATGGCTGGAGCTAGACGTATTATTGACCTTTATCAGGTAAGTGCTAATAGACTGCATAATATTTTACATAAACCTGTAACTACAAAACTGGTAGATAGACTACTCTCTCCTTATGAGGAGTTCTCTTTTAGAGAGATGGTCATACCTGAAAACTCAATTATAGATGGAATTATGGTAGATGATTTTAATTTTGAGCCTCATAAAATTATTTTAATTGGTATGATAGATAAACGTCTTAGTAATAAGTTTTTGTTTGTTACTTCTGGATTAGAAAATCGTTTTGATAGTACTGATACCATTGTCTGTATTGGGTATAATGACGATTTAGAAAAGTTTGAAAACTATATTAATATTAAAGGTTTGTAGTATGAAAATAGCAATTATTGGAGCAGGGAAATGGGGACAAGCACTCTATCATGCCTATAAAGAAAAGAGTGATGTAGTTATTAATTCTCGTTCAGCTAAAGATATTGAAAACTTTGTAACCTTGGAAAAAGCACTCTCTTATGAGTATTTAATAATGGCAATTCCAGCTCAAGCTGTACGTTCATGGATGGAAGAAAATTTTGTAGATAAAGGACAAAAACTTTTAGTTGCTGCTAAAGGAATTGAGACTTCAACTGGAGCTTTTCTAAATGAAGTCTATGGGAGCTTTGTTTCATCAGATAGATTGGCATTTATCTCTGGACCCTCTTTTGCAGCAGAAGTTCAGAAATCTTTACCTACGGCACTTAAAATATCATCAACAAATTTAGAGTTAGCCGAAACTTATGTTGAAGCTTTACCCTCATTTATAAAAGGTTATGCTGATGGTGATGTTGTAGGTGCAGAGGTAGCAGGAGCTTACAAAAATGTGATTGCTATTGCTGGTGGAGTTTGTGATGGGTTAGAACTTGGAAATAATGCACGTGCAGCATTAATTTCAAGGGGTTTAGTCGAAATGACACGTTTTGGAGAGCATTTTGGAGCTAAGATGGAGACATTTTTATCTTTAGGTGGGGCAGGAGATCTATTTTTAACAGCTTCCTCTCAGCTCTCAAGAAACTATCGTGTGGGTCTAGGACTCTCTAAAGGGAAAAATTTAGAAGATATTTTAGATGAACTAGGTGAAGTTGCAGAGGGTATTCCTACGACTAAAGCACTCTATACTATTGCTAAGAAAGATGATATATACTTGCCAATTGCAAATGAAGTTTATAAAATGTTAGAAGGAAAAGACCCTTTGGTCTGTGTAAAAGATCTGTTAAATGGTTAAAATTATTAGAAGAAAGATAAAAAAAATTTTTAGAGAGTTTTTACTTTATCATAATAATTCTTTAGAGTATAGAGCTAAAATTTTAACATTAGTTGTTGCTGTTAATAGAAAAATTACACCATGTGAAGAGAAGCTTTTGTTTGAAACAGCTTGTACAATTTATAATAACGATGAAGAGCGTTCAGAAATTTTAGTAGAGACTGTAAAAGAGTATTTAACTAAAATTATTACAAATAATGGGTTAGATTTTGAACATCTTATTTTTGATGTTGAGAAAGAGACAAAAGCTGTAAAACGTTTTGCTGAGAAAATAGATATTGATGCTTTAATGAAATTTCAAGAGTGTATTGATGAAGAGGAAGATAGAATTTATCAATTAAGAGTAATTGAATTTCTTTCAGATTTAAAGGAACGGTATGAGTAGTGGATGGGGTTGTCAACATTTAACAACATTTGAGGAACATAAAGAGTGGTGTAGATTACTTAAAAAAAAGTGCAATCCTGGTTGTGCAGGTTGTGTACTTTATGGTAAGTTTCTTTTTACAGAAGAAAACTTACCTTCATTTGAAGAGAAAGAGGAACGAAAAGTTAAAAATCGTTCCGATAATCCTCTAAGATAAGAGAGCTTTAACACAAACGTTAATACGCCCACCATCAGCTTTACTACCAATTTTAGCTTTTGCTGCACCCATAACTTTACCCATATCTTTCATAGATTCAGCACCAGTAGAGGCAATAATCTCTTTTAATATATTTTCTAACTCTTCGTCGCTCATTGGCTCTGGTAAGTAAGATCTAACAATAAGTAGTTCAGCTTGTTCCTTTTCAACTAAGTCTTCACGTCCAGCATCTTTAAATTGTGCCATTGCATCTTCACGCTGTTTTGCATATTTCATTAAAATTGCTTCTAAATCAGCATCGGTTACTTCTCTTCTCTCATTAACTTCAATGTCTTTTACGGCTACTTGAATGTTTCTAAGCGTATCCCTTTTTTGAACATCTTTTGCTCTCATTGCATCTTTAATATCTGATTTAATTTGTGCATTTAAACTCATTTAATATCCTCTTTTATGGTTTTTATCTTAATTGGAAAAGATTATACTATAATCTCGTTATGAGCAAAATTACGATTGAAGAAAAAATATTCAACTTGAAAGAGATTAAGCAGTTATATCCTGCTGTTTTGGTGAAAACAGGGTATAAAGATGAGACTACAGAGATGAGTTTAGAGTGGATTGATGTAGAGTCAAAAGGGCGTGTAGAAGTAGCAGGATATGGTATTTTTATTGTTATTTCAGATGAAGAAAAACACTCTTTTATTTATAAAAACAGAGAAGAACTAGACAGAGCTATTGGTCTATTGTCTTCTCAGATTAACAAAAAATAACTTTTTTATATAAATTAATATGAATGGGAACTCTCCATAAAAAAGCCATTTTCTAAGTAAGATTAGTCTATTATATGATTCTTAAATATGGAGCAACTATGAGCAGTTTTCAACTATTACTTTTTTTAATTTCAGCTGTAATCTTTTACCTTTTTTTTAAACAACTTTTTTCAAGTTCTTATCCTAAACGAGGTGTTGATTTTGAAGCAAAAAAAGAGGACGAACAAATTGGAGGGATCACTGAAAGTAGTAAAACTTTTTCAGAACCAGAACCTCAAATATCAAGAATCGAACAACTATTATCTATGGCAGATAGTGCCATGGAGAAAGAAGATTTTGTAGAAGCTGACAAGGCTTTAATGAGTGCAAATATTCTTGAACCTGAAAATCAGGAAATACTTTTGAAACATGGCTATGTATTGGTTATTTTAGAACGTTTACAAGAGGCTAAAGAAGTTTATGAAGAGCTTTTAGCATTAAATGAAGAGGAAGATATGGCTCATGTTGCATTAGCAAATGTACTTCATAAATTAAATGAAAATGATGCAGCGAAAAAACATCATTTACGTGCAATTGAATTAGATAAAAACTATGCACCTCATTACTATAATTATGCTAATACACTCTATGACTTGGATGAAAAAGAAGAGGCTTTATACTACTATCAAAAAACGTTTGAGTTAGATAGTAGTTTAGAAGAGGCGAAAAAAATGATTGAAGAACTTTCATAATGAGTCACTGTTTCCTTAAAGAAGAAGCAACGGAAGAAATTATTAAAAATGTTGCTGGTTTTTGTGCTGAATGTTATAATGAAATTGTATCTCATGATATAATTTTTTATGATATGAATAATTACTGTTATCTATGTGAATCTTGTCAAAATAAATTTCAAAATAAAATAGATAATAGTTGTGAATCCATAGATAAAAATAATAATTTACTATTTAATTAATTTCAGTTAGGGGAGTTTTAATGTTTAATATTACTACGCTTGCTATGTTGTTACTAGCTGTTTTCTTTGGTTGGTACATTTCATATATTTTCTACAAAAAACGTTCTAAAAAGTTTATACAAGCTTTTTTAGATTCTCATAATAGTATTACTATTTTATCTAACTCAAAATCAATTACTATGGTTAATAAGGCTGGTTTAGAGTTTTTTGGTTATGGCTCTTTAAATTCATTTCTTGCATCCCATATAGATATTTCAGATTTATTTATTGCAGATGATAAGTGTATTGATAAGTATACATATGGTAAGAATTGGATTGAAATTGTTGAAAAAAGTAAGAAAAAAAGAGTAAAAGTTAAGATTTTATCTAAAATAGATATGTTAAATCATTATTTTCATATAAAAGTCTCTAAAATGCAAGATAGCAAAGAGTATATTTTGTCTTTTTCGGATATTACAGAGATTGAACTTGAAAAATCTGAAATTAAAAAGAGTGCTGAGTTAGATCCATTGACTAAAATCTATAATAGAGTAAAATTAAATGAGATGTTCACAAGTATATTTTTTAATACTAAAAAGTATAATCAGACATTAACTTTAATTCTTTTTGATATTGACCATTTTAAACATATTAATGATGAGTATGGACATAATGTAGGGGATAGAGTTTTACAAGAGCTTACTGGATTAATTCGTGGGCTACTTCGAGAAGGTGATATATTTGCACGTTGGGGTGGGGAAGAGTTTGTCCTTTTATTACAAGGGACACCATTAACTCAAACCACAGCATTGGCCTCTCGTTTAAGAAAAGCGATTGAGAACTACTCATTTGATGTGGTTGAAAATGTAACGTGTAGCTTTGGTGTAACACAGTTCAGTCAAGGTGATACTCAGTCACTCTTTTTTGAACGTGTTGATGAGGCTCTTTATGAAGCTAAAGAGAATGGAAGAAATCAAGTTGTTACAAAGTAGTTAATAGCATTTAAGTAACTAAGATTATTTAGTTTTATATCTTTATATGCAATATCAAAAGCTGTTCCATGGTCTACAGATGTTCTGATGATTGGTAAGTTAAGGGAGATGTTTATTCCCTCATCAAAGTAGAGTGCTTTTAAAGGTGCTAACCCTTGGTCATGGTACATTGCAACAAAGTAATGGTAATTTTTACGGCTATTTGGTGTAAAGGCTACATCTGGTACAAGTGGAAGAGTAAATACCTTCTTACCAATACTATTATGAGCAATATTACGTGCTTTATTTATTTGAACCTCTTCATCTCCTAAAACACCATCATCTCCAGCATGAGGGTTAAGACCTAAAAGTCCAATTTGCTCATTTTCTTTTAAATTCTCCTTAATACTTTCGTAAAAATCAATTAAAAAAGAGGAGAGTTTTTCAACATCTTTGACCTCCTCAGCTACTTGATGAAGAGGAATATGCTCTGTGTAGAGTGCTACATACATTTTGGGACATCCCAACATCATGATGGCTGGTGCAAAGAAAAATTCTCTAAGGGCATCTGTATGCCCTTTAAATGAGACACCTGCTAACTCCCATGCTTTTTTGTGAATGGGCAGAGTCATAATACCTTCTACTTCCATCTGTTTTGATAGTTCAACAGCCTTTAAAAAAGAGGCAAAACTGTATACACCTGACTCTTTAGTTACTTGTGAAGGTTTAATTTTAAAAGATTTAGAAACTTTATTGACAGTAGTAAAATCGGAAGGAATAGGAAGGTTTAAAAGTTTAGAAGCTTGTTCAAGCATTGTTTGATCAATGCAGTAGATGGGCTCAATAATTTGTTTTATAATTTCATGGTTTTCAAGTGCAAGTTGAATACCAATACCATTTAAATCTCCAATAGAGATAGCAATTTTTTTCATTTTTTACCTTTTAGGGGCAAATATATCTATTTGCCCGATAATTTTGAATACTATTTATTAACAGCTACTTTATAAGTTGGGTCATCCTCATCATAGCTACAGAATGGACCTGCTACTTTAAGTACCTCTTTACAATCTTCTGAAAGATGTCTAATTGTTAGCTTCTTTCCTGCTTTTTTGTATTTTTCAGTTAATGCATCAATCGCTTCTGTTCCTGAACTATCCATAACACGTGCATTTTTAAAGTCGATGATTACCTCTTCTGGGTCACCTTCAATATCAAATTGCTCATTAAAAGAGGTAACTGAACCAAAGAAAAGAGGACCGTCAAGTTCATAGATTTTTTTACCATTCTCTTCATGGTTATTAGCAAAAATCTTAGCATGTTTCCAAGCAAAGACTAAAGCAGAGATAATAATACCTGCAATAACAGCAACAGCTAAGTCTTCAAATACAGTAATAATAGTAACAACAACCAAAACAAATGCATCTGAACGAGGCATATATTTAATACGTTTAATTGATGAAAATTCAAAGGTTCCAATGCTCACCATAAACATAATCCCTACTAGAACAGCTACAGGAATGGCTGCAATAACAGATGAGAAGCTAACAACTAAAATAATAAGTAAAACAGCTGCTGTAAAAGAAGAGAGTCTGCCAAGTCCACCAGAGGTAAAGTTAATAACACTCTGTCCAATCATAGCACAACCAGCCATTCCTCCAAAGAGTCCAGAGGTAGTATTTGCAACACCAAGAGCAACACACTCTTTGTTTCCTGAACCACGCTCACCACCCATTTCATCAAGTACGGAGAGGGTAAGAAGTGATTCAATAAGTCCAACTAAAGCAACAATAATAGCTATAGGTAAAATTATCATCATACTCTCATAAGAGAAGAGTTCACCAAGAGGTAGAGTAAAGCTAGGAAGTGATACATTCGAGAGGTCAGCTAAGTCACCTACAGTTTTTGTGTCAATGTTAAAGAAGTAGGTTACAAGAGTAATAACCACAATAGCAATAAGTCCAGCAGGTGCTGCTTTTGTTATCTTTGGCAAAAAGTACATAGTTGCCATAGTAATAGCAATAATAATATACATAATGTAGTTGTCAGATAAACTTGCCATAAATAGCTCCATAAAACCATGATATTGTTCAGGATTTTTAGGCTCTAAGAACTTTAATTGTGCCAATGCAATAACAATAGCAAGACCATTTACAAATCCAAAAAGAGCAGGTTGAGGAACCAAACGAATAAATTTCCCCATTTTTAGTAGTCCAATAGCGATTTGAATAAGACCAGCAATAATGGAGGTTAGAAGAATGTAGTTAAGTACCATAAAAGAGAGTGTCTCACGGTCAAGTTCTGGGTACATCTCTTTAACAGCCAAACCTAAAGAGATAAAAACAACAGCTACAGAACCAGTAGCTCCAGAAATCATTCCTGGTTTACCACCTAAAATGGAAGTGATAATCCCAATAATAAAAGCTCCATAAAGCCCAACAACAGGAGAGACCCCTGCAATAAAAGAGAAAGCAATTGCTTCTGGGACTAAAGCCACAGCGACCAATGCTCCTGAAAGAACATCATTTTTGATGTTTTGAGTAGAGTAATTTTGAAGATTAAACAAACGAGAATTCCTTATGAAAATATTGGGCGAATTTTAGCATAGTTTCTGTTTAACGCTTCTGCAATAGGATTGACTCTTTTAGCCCAAATCAAAATAGGCTAAAGTTGAATCAAAATTATTTGAAATTTTTAATCTAAAATCTTCATCCTCTTTCTGATGAATGCTGTTTAACAATAGAGTGACCTGTTCATCTGTTAGTTTTTCTCTTGACATAAGACCAAAAAGGAGAACATCTCTATGGTGCATATTTCTCTCTTTACCAACAATGCTAACACGAAAGATTTTGTCATATAAATTAATATTATGGATTTTAACAATAGAGTGTTCAAATAATAGTAAAGTATATTCCTTTGTTTTCAAGAGTGTGCCTTGACTCTCTTTTATAGGAAAACGAGCTATAAAAGAGCTACTTTTAATCTCCAATAGAACGGTTTGAAATGTATTTGCATCAAGTTTGCTACTGTAACTGTAGAGGTACCATTTGCCATTAAGTAAATAGTGTTTTTCAATAAAGTGTTTTAACGAGATTGATCTCCCTTTTAAAGCATTTACTTCATAACTTAGTGCTTCAATGGTATTTGAATTTTTTGTGACATTATTGTCACTATGATCATTTTTTCGTTTATATATTGCAAAATCTTTCTCTTTTACTACTAAAATTTTTGAATATATACTATGTGAATTTGTAGTAAGTGAGACATGAATACCATGCTCTTCCAAGTAAGATATTTGTTCAATAGCTTGTTCTGTTATTATGGATAAATCTTGAATGATAAATAAGTAGCTAAGAGTAAGTTTTTTACTTTTAACTAGTTTTAGTTGCATCTCCATAATAGAGTTTTTTGAATCTAAAATATTTAAACTCTCAGCATCAAGTAGATAGAGAATAGTAGCATCAGCTTGTTTATGTTGGCACATCTCTTCTAACGCAAATAAAATAGATTGACGGCGATGGTCTATGGGATAGTCGTTATGATAAAGAGACTTTTCTAAAAGTTTGATATAGGAGCGATACTCTTTGAGTACAATATCAAAATACATATCTTTAGAGAGTTCTTGATGAATATTATAATGTTTAATATCACGATTAAGTGCATAGACTTTTTCAGAGAAGTTTTCTAAAAAGTAGTCTCTCTCTATGGCACAACCATGGCTAAAGTCATCAGCAATCATAAGGTTAGAGAAGTTTAGCTTGTGTGCAAATTTTCTCTCTTCTTCCAAGGTTAATCTATTTGAAGTTAAAAGTGCAAGATAAGATTTTGGTTCTCTTGTAGGAGCATCGACACACTGTGCAACACCAAAGACCTTTAATTTTTTTCTATAGACATTTACATTATTTTTAAAAATATAATGCATGAAATCAAACTCATTTTTAACAGAAATATAGGTCATATTATTATAGGTAGTTATGGAGCCTTTATAGGTCATACTAGATGTATAAATAGGAGAGTTTAAGTGAATAATAGAGTCATTTTCACTGTTTGGGTAGGTAATTTGAAAATAAGCAAGTTTTTTGTCAGTGGTATTAAAAAAATAGATATATTTCATCTCATTGGGAATATTAAAAGTATGTTTTTCAGATAAATATAAATCAACTCTTTCTTTAAAAGTAGTAATAGACCATTTCTTAAATGCAGTAATAGTTAAAAGAAGTTCTCCATTGATTTTATATTCAGAAATTTTAAATTTAGAGAGATAAAATCCATTGGGTTTCTTTGTTTTTCCTTCTAGCCAGTTTTCAATGGTTTTTTTACGACTTTTTTGTTTATGTGCTAGTGATAAGTCACTAAAATAGAGTATGAGCTTCTCTTTATCACTGTTAAATAGTTTTTCATAAATATAAACAATTTTTTTGCCAAAGTCTATCCATTCTTTATTTTTATTCTCTTTTTTCAACTTTTCCCTTTTTATAAAAAAGATAAATTTCTCTAAAATTTCTCTAAATTTCCTAAATTAGCTTGAATTATATTTAAATTTCATTAATAGATGATTTACCAAGTATAAAATTCTTTTTTTTAAGAGAAAATTTACTTATTGTTTTTAAATATTATTTTCAATAAAATTGATTAAATAAATTTTAAGGAAGAAAAATGATAAAAAAAATATTGATTGTACCTCTATTACTGACCATAGTAATTTTTAGTTTTTCTCATGAGGATGTTATGAGAAAACAAATCATTGAAAAGCATATGGCTCTTCCTGAAAAGGAGCATTCATTAGTTGAAGAGATAGTAGATGTTTATAATAGTGATTTAGATGAAATTAATGCTACTACTAAAGAAGATGAGGAGAAAAAATTTACAGTTGAAATTAAAGGTGAGTTAAACACTACAAAGGAGACATTAATTACATTAACAACTAAAGTTAAAAATTATAATAATTTAGATGCTTGTAACTTTTTTTGGAGTGAAGAGGGAACATTACTTGGTATTGGTTCAACATTAGAGATGAGTTTTGAAAAAGGTGAACATAAAATTTTTCTAAGAGCATTAGATTCAAATGGAAATGAAGCCAATGCAACAGTAATATTAAATGCTTATGATTATCATATGATAACAAAACTACATTACAATGCTTATTATGGTAATCTTGAATATACAGAAAAAGATATTATGAATCATAAAGGACGTTATTTACTTATGGATGATGGTACTTTTTCAAAATATATATATGCTTATGATGATGAGGGAAGAACCATTGAGAGTAAAAGTGAATATTATGACTATCCTACTGAGAACCAAACAAGACGTTTTGAGTATGATGAACAAGGGAACAGAGTAAAAGAGATGACTTTAAATTCCAATGATGAAATTATTTATATGATTATTTATGAATATGATGAAGATGGCGTTTTAATCTCAACAAAAAGTGGAACAGATGAAAACTCTTTAAGTAGTGAAAACTATAATGAGTATGAAGGTAGTGTCTATTATGAAGATACTAATTTAAATGATACCAACAGTAATGATAAAAAAGAGTATAACGATAATGGTAAACTAGTCTATGAAGAGAGTTATTATGGTAGTATGAAAATCATTAGTGAATATGACTACAATGAAGAAGGTAAACTTACAAAAGATGTATCTACTATGACTTCGGAGAGTAGAAAAAGTGTTAGAACAAATCTTTACGATGATAAAAGTCAATTGATTTCATTTGAAAGATTATATTCTGACAATGATTACCAGTGTCACTATAAAAGGGATTATACATATAATAGTGAAGGAGCAGTATTGACCAAGATAGATCAACTACTTGGTGGAGAGTGTCCTTATATTGATGAAGTGAAAAAGAATTACGCGTATGATAATGATGGTAAGATTAAGAGTATTAGTTCAATAATAGATGGTGAAAAAGGCTATACAACTTTAAAAGTTATTGAGACTTACACCAATATATTGGAGATTGAATAGAGAGGTAAACTAACTGTTTACCTTGTATTCTATGACTGAAGCACAACTGTAGTTTGGTACATTATCATAAGTAAATACAGCAAAATATTTTCCAATATCCGTTGCACCAAAATTATCAAACGTATAGTTGTCTGCACCAGCATAGAGTTTAACCCCATCAAATGGATTTTTAGGCACATGCCAACGATTTCTTACTACATAGTAACCAACTAAGTCATTGTCATCTACTTTGTCCCATGAAATTTTTACCAGTTTGTTTTCAACAGATGTTTTTAAATTAACAGGAGATGGGAGAGGAAATTTACGACGTTTAATGTACTTAATCATAAGTTTCGCATCATTTGACCAGTTAATCTTATGGTCTCTACTTAAAACAGTAGTAGGACGAATAATAAATTTAGCCTCTAGTCCATCTTTTTGTTTCTCTTCTAGTGCTAAACGTGAATAGTAATCAAAAACAAAATGATGCTCTTTTTTTGTTCCAAGTTCAGCAGAACTAACTTCATAACCAATAAATTCAATTCTATCTCTATCTTTAATATCTTGATAAGAGAACTCTTCTAGGTCAACAAACTCTACGTTATAACGAATATCAACTTGTTGTTTTACGGTAGAAGTATTTTTAATTTGAATCCAAGCATCAGTAATAACAACTTCATCAGGATTTGGTAAAGATGAGAGATCAAATGACATATAAGCATATATTTTTTCATCATTTTTGTTAAAACCACAAGCTAAAGTCTCAGTATCAATTCCATTCGGTGCAATGGTCATAGAGTTTTGAAGTTCAATAGCTATTTTTTTTGATGGAACAGTATATTTAATGTCAATAGATGGTCTATAGTGAAGTCCACCACCTTGATTTCCATAACCCAAGTCAAATACCATGATTTGAGAATCACGACCAACAGGCAAGGTTGATGGACCAGCAAGCCTTAGGGTTATCTTTTCATTTTTTAGCTCTTTTTGAACCATTTTGTTCTCAAAGTCATTACAGTCCCAGTGTGACCAAATTCCTTGTGTTAACTTCTCAGAAGGAATACTCATACCAATATTTTTAATACGTTTTGCATTGTGTACTTGTTCAAAGTCACGAATGTTTGGAACTGTCTCTTGGTCAATAATGCTGAGTGACCACTCTCCATACTTTTCAATTTTGGCTGAGACACGGTTTAGTGGGTAGAGAGATATTTTTGTCTCTAAAATAATAGCATCTTTAGGAATACTAGAGAGATCAAAAGTCATGACACCATAAGAGATACCACGACCTTGACTTACACCAACTTTGAGTGAGTTTACACCAAAGTGACCATGATTCGCTTCTGGAGATTTTTCAGAAACATATCCAACATCTGTAGCATGAGGAAAGACAGTACGGCTAAATTCAGACTCAGAGAGTAGAGTTTTTAGTTTTACTTTTGGTGCATATGGTGAGCGTACTTTAGTGAGTTTATCAACAGCACGAATGTAGTAAAAATACATTGTACCACTCTGTAAGTTTTCATCTATAAAGTGTTTGTTACAAGTCACACCCACTAAAGAAGACTGGTTACAAGCCATTTTGTTATTAAGATTTTTGTAAATCTCAAAGTAGATGTTTCTGTCATCTTCATACTCCCAAGAGAGTTCACACGCATCTGAAGAGTATGCATCAAGATGAAAATTTTCTACACGTTTAGGAGCAGCTTTTCCATAATTTCTAGCTTCACTCAGTGCGTATAGTAGTGCAGGAATATTTTCGTTTACCGACTCAGACATATTTTGAATATAATCTGGAATGTTTCGTGTACCAACCTCTACAACAATGGCAATAATGCCTTTTGAGTAGTAGTACTCACGTCCAGAACCAGAGATAAGCTTTGTAGGTGGCTTTCCACGGTTAATTCCATAGTGTCTACCTGTAACTTTATGAATGTGGTAGTTCATGTTTGCACAAAGGGCATTCATGTCTGTACCCTCTATCTCACTCTCATGGTTAAACTTATGAGCAGGGAAAAATACATTTCCTTGTGAGTGGTAGTCAAGAGCAATAGTAATGTTCTCATGCTCATCTACAAATTTTTTAATGGCTTGTGTCTCAGGCTCAGAGAAAGGGTGAGGTCCAGAGTAGACATTACTAGAGGTATTGGTTGATTTTCTGTACCCAATCTCAAAGTTACGGTTAAGGTCAACACCAAAAGTTCCGTCACCGTTGTCACGTCTGTTTTTTCTCCAAAAAGAGAAGTGTTTACGAGAGTACTCAAATCCATCAGGGTTTAGACAAGGAACAATATATAGTGTGTTTGCACTAAGAACTTCTAAAACTTCGGGATTATTTTGGTAGTTACTTAATAGGTAGTCAATAAACTCAACAGCCAATTCATGACCAATCCACTCACGAGCATGAGCTGTTCCTGTATAGAGTAGAGCAGGTTTCAAACTTGCATAGGCAACATGTAGAGATATAGTCGCTAAAAGGATAGGGCGACCTTCCCAAGTTGTTCCGATATTTTCTACTGTAATTAAATCTGGATGTTTTTCGACACACGCTTCAAGAAAGGCACAGCTCTCTTCGTATGACTTATATTGTTGTTTCATAGATGTTTCCCCAAGGTTGTAATGGTGCAATTTTAGCGAAAAGTTGTTAAAGTGTAGGGTTTAGCCCTCTAAGTACAATATTGTTATAATTAAAAAAACAAATATATTAGGCATAAATGATGGACAGAATAGAAAAATATAATATTGAATATGAAAAACCAAAAGTATCACTTTTACAGCAGTCAGGTCTTGGTGTAGCTGAGATTGCAGCAAGAACTTGTTACGACAGTTTTGAAAATAGCGAAAACGAATGTGTTAAAAATGCCATGACTACATTGGACACGGATGCCATTAACAATATTGAAAACTCTGACTTACTTTCAAACCTTGCATGGGTTCATCATCATCATTCTATCATAGAACATGCAACGCTCTCATTTTTAGTTGAAGGAACCTCAAGAGGGGTACTCCAAGAACATGCAAGACACCGTCTACAAGCCATTTCTGTAAGAAGTACCCGTTATACTATGTCTTCGGTCATTAACGCTTTTGTAGCCTCTGTAAGCCTTGGAATTGAGAGCGAAGCATCTTTTGCTTTCTTCTTAGAAAAACTACTAAGTCTAAACCTCTTTGTCATTACTGACCATGAGTACCTAGCTATCGAAATTCGTGCCATCTACGACAAGTTCGTTTTTCAGTACAAAAGAAACCCAGACTTCTTAGTAAATGCAGTTGCCAAGTCTTCTCTACCATTCATAGAAGAACATCAAGGTGATGCAGAAGCACTCTTTACAGCTCTACAAAACGGAAAGAAAAAAAGAAATGTAGGTGACGGTTTCAAACACATCGTCTCAGACAACTGGAAAGTAGACATGGTCATTACCTTCAACATTCGCTCGTTAAAAAACTACTTCGACCTAAGAGACTCAGGAGCAGCATGGTTCCAAATTCAATGGTTAGCAGAAGAGATGAAAAAAGTTACTCCTGTTAAGTATTTGAAGTTGATTTCTAAAGAGCATAAAAATATGCTATAATTTATTAAAAAAGGAGAGTGTTTATGCGAATATCTAAAGATGAAATTAATGTTTTAAAAAATAGTCTAAAACAACTCTCTTCCGATGCAAAACTCTATCTTTTTGGTTCAAGAACAGACGAAACAAAAAAGGGTGGAGACATTGACCTCTTGGTAGTTTCTCCTGAGTTAAACAAACGTAGTTTGCGTAAGCTTCGTTTAGATTTTTTTGAATCTTTTGGCGAACAAAAGTTAGACATTGTTTTAGATGATGGAGCTTTTAAAAGTGTTTTCAATCGGATGATTTTTGATAAGGCTGTTTTGTTATGAATGGTATGCATATAATTATAGAAGTTTCAATCTCAAATACATTTTCTTTCGTCGCGTAGGGTCGGTTTGCCGACCTTTCATCAAATTTTAAAACGTACCCATAACACATAAACAAATAGAACATGTTCTCAAAAGTATTGTTTTCCTTCACTTTCTCTTTTTTCTTCTTCTCATTCTTTTTATGTTTTTGATTTTTATTATTTTTTTATATTAGGTTCTATATTATTGGTGTCAATAAAAGGAAATATAATATGAATATAGAATACAAAGGAACTCGTTGGTTTAAATGTGATTTCCATCTACACACAAAAGCAAGTCAATGTTTCCAAGATAAAACTGTAACAGCAGAGCAATGGGTTGACCGAGCTATTGAGCAAGGATTAGATTGTGTTGCTATAACTGACCATAATACAAATGCAGGTATAGATGATATTAAACTTGAAGCAGAAGGAAAAGGATTAATAGTTTTTCCTGCTGTTGAGATTACTTGTAGTGATTCTAAAGTTCATTTATTGATTCTATTTGATTTAGATAAAACATCTAATGATATTAGAGATTTTTTGGTTAGAGCAAATATCCG
>Ga0256827_10000903_pt1 | contig 18714 bp, 15 predicted proteins | sample CV84metaG_FD_185977 | JGI IMG/M metagenome (GOLD analysis project Ga0256827, IMG submission 185977) | Hydrothermal vent microbial communities from East Pacific Rise, Pacific Ocean - CV84 | ecosystem: Environmental > Aquatic > Marine > Hydrothermal vents | place: Pacific Ocean: East Pacific Rise... | reverse complement strand
AATTTTAACCTGCTCCTCTAATGCTCCACCTGTAAAGAGAGGGACAGAGTATTGAACTCCTGTGGTAAATAGGTCTTGGGTGGTATCAACTGAACTTGTTGGAGAGAGTGCCGAGGGAACTATGGGGGCTAAGGTTCTTGGCAAGTTGTAGTGGGTATATGAACCTAGCATATCAACTTCTCCAAACTTTTTAGCTCTGCCTTCTTCCTGTTTGGCTTCCATTAATCTAATCTGTAAATCGGTCTTTTTGATTAGTGCATTGTTGGTTAGTCCACTTTGAATTAGCTCATCAAGAGTGGTTGCCCCCAAATGGGTGATTAGAAGAAAAGTTGATAGAAATAGTGATAATTTTCCTTGCATGATACTCTCCTTATATTTTTAGAAGAGTATCATTTTCATGTTAACTGTGAGTGAATTAGTGTAAGAGGTTTAGGTATTTTACTCTTCTAACTCTTCCCTCCAAATTTGCATGTCTGCATCGCTTGGCATTCTCCAATCGGCTCGTGGGCTTAGTGAGATGCTTCCTACTTTTGGTCCATCTGGCATACATGAGCGTTTGAACTGTTGGCTAAAAAAACGCCATAGAAATTTTTTGAGCCATTTTTTTATCTCTTCTTCACTGTAATTTTCAAAAGCATGATTAGCTAAAAAGAGTATCTTACTCGGTTTTGCTCCGTATTTGATAAAGTGATATAAAAAGAAATCGTGTAGTTCATAAGGTCCAACTATTGACTCGGTCTCTTGGACGATTTTATCATCTTTATGAGGTAACAGTTCAGGGCTTATTGGGGTATCTAAAATATCATCTATAATAGGTGCAATGTTGTGATTGCTTTTAAAGTACTCGATAACATATTTTATAAGTGTTTTAGGAATACCCGAATTTAAGGCATACATACTCATATGATCGCCGTTATAGGTAGACCAACCCAAAGCGATTTCGCTTAAATCTCCTGTTCCTATAACCAAGCCTCCTTCACGATTGGCTGTGTTCATAAGGATAGAGGTTCTTGCTCGTGCTTGTACATTTTCATAGGTCACAGAGTGGTCATTGACATCATGTCCTATGGCTTCAAATTCGGTAAGAGCCAGTTTTGTAATATCAATGGTACGGAGTGTAAGCTCTAGCTTTTCACAAAGCTCTATGGCATTGTTTTTGGTTCGAGAGGTCGTTCCAAAGCCAGGCATGGTAATGGCGATAATATCTTTGCTGTCCCAGTTCATAAGTTGAAACGCTTTATGAGTAGAGAGTAGGGCAAGAGTAGAGTCTAATCCTCCTGAGATTCCAATAACGGCTTTTTTGATACTTGCATGGGTCATTCGTTTGATAAGTGCATAGGCTTGAATATGAACGATTTCTTTACAACGATGTTCTTTCTCTTGGTAGATAGAGGGGACAAATGGATGGGGAGGAATAAAACGTTTTAATTTTTCTATTTGAACCAACGATTTAACGTTGATACGTCTAAACTCTGTTGTAATTTCATCGGAATAACTGGATTCAGAGAGACGTTGCCAGTTCATTCGTTGTAAATCTATATCAGCCGTGATGAGGTTTGAGTTCATATCAAAGCGTTGGTTTTGAACAAGGGTTGAACCGTATTCTGCAATAATAGAATGACCTCCAAATACGGTATCGGTTGTTGATTCGCCAACACCTGCTGAGCTATAGACATACGCTCCCATACATCTGGCACTCTGTGTTCGTACCAACTCCTCTCGGTACTCTGCTTTACCGATAAGCTCATTACTTGCTGATAGGTTAAAAATAAGGTTCGCCCCATTAATCGACATTTGATTTGAAGGAGGAGTAATTGCCCATAAATCTTCACAAATTTCTATTCCAAAGGTCATCTCTTTATTGTCACAAAAGAGTAAGTCAACTCCAAAAGGAATGGTTTGTCCTAGGAGGGTAGTTATTTCATTTCGTATGTTACGCCCTGAAATAAAGTGACGTTTTTCATAAAACTCTTTTTTATTGGGAATGTAGCTTTTAGGAACAATAGCTAAAATCTCTCCATTTTGAATAACAACAGCTGTATTATAAAAGCGATTGTTCTGGAGTAGAACAATACCTAAAATAGCAATGGTTGAGATATTTTTGCTGACTTTTAAAATGGATTGCAGGGCATTGTTCTGCTTTTCTAAAAGTGTTTGATTGAAAAAAATATCAGAAGCTGTATAGCCTGTAAGTGTTAGCTCAGGAAAGAGTATTACCGAAACATTTTGATGATAGGCTTGATTGAGTAGGGGGAGTATGGCTACTGCATTCTTTTCAGGGTTTGCTACAGTAGTTTGATTGACAGCAGAAGCGACTCTGTAAAATCCATGCATGACTTTCCTTTTTTAACGAAGTGTTTGCTAGCTAAATAAAGATAGCATTTTAGCCAAAAAAAGAGAGTATTTAGAACTTATTGAAGATAAAAGACTTTATTTAAGTATTTAATTTTTGATGCAGAGAGGACATGAATTCTATCCCATAACAGTTTGGTATAAATTTTCCCATTATCAACAGTATACCTTCCTTGTTTAGGAAATGCTTGTCCCCATGACTGCTTTTTCTTCAATATATTGAGTAAATCGGGAGATTTAAGCTCAGAACTGCTTAGTTTTGCTGTTCTATTTGTATAAAGATAGTGATATTTCCCATTTTTTGTTAACATCAAAAAGTGATAGGAATCGCCTGTTCTATCTGTTCTATAAACTTTATTATAGGATGGTTTCTGTCCATTGATTGTTGAGGCATTTAAGGCACTATGTGAAAATAGTAATGTTAAACTTAACAACTTTAAGACTATTATAAGTGTTTTCATAGGACAAGTATAACACAGATATGTGTTAAAAAGAGCTGTAAATTAAAAATAAAACCAATTATATTAATTAAGTTGTTTTTTATAGTTAATAGCTATTTTTCATTATCCATTTTTTTGCTACCTTTAAGTATAAAAGAACAAAATAGAACTACAGGAGTTCTGGAGAGGGTACTCCAAAGTAAAAACCTTGAGAATAATCTGCTCCTAAATCCTTGACAATTTCATAAATTTCTTCACTAGAGACATACTCTGTAATGGTTTTTCTTCCTAATTTTTTTGAAAATGAGATAATGGCTTCGGTAATGATACGTGCATTTTTATCTGTAGCAATATTTTTGATTAGGCTACCATCTATTTTTATGAAATCTGCATCTATACCTATAATATGTTCAAAGTTCGCATAGCCAGAGCCAAAATCATCAATAGCAATTTTAACACCATGTTTTTTAATGCGTTTGACAAAGTCATTAATCATTTTATAGTCATTAACCTCTTCCGATTCTGTTATTTCAAAAATAACATTATGGCTGTTCGCATAGTTTGAGAGCTTATCACAGATATAAGAACTGGTCTCTTTTGATAAAATATCATCAATAGTCAAGTTTATCGAAAATTCATAATTGGGTAAATGTTCAAATGTTTTAAAGGCTTTGTCAATAACAATTTTAGTTATTTGTGGATAGAGTTTCGCTTTTTGTGCTATTTCTAAAAAGGTCCATGTCGATACAGGATGACCATCTTTGTCTAACATTCTTACAAGTGTTTCATATTTCATTATTTTTTGAGTTTGATTGTTTAGTATGGGCTGATAATAGGTTACCACTCTGTCTTCATCAATCGCTTCTTTAATTTTTCTAATCCACTCAATATTCTGTGCATAATCTTCACTTTTACTCATACTATGGTCAAAAAGTAAGAATTTTTTATGCTCTTGCTGGGCTTTTTTCCGAGCAATATTTGAGTATAAAATAAGTTTTTGATAATTGTCATGAGCATAGTAGCTGGCTGCTCCACCTGTAATGGAGATGGAAACACGGTTTTGATTTTCTAAATTTATTGTAGAAATCTCCAGCTCAATCTCTTCTATAAGGTTTTCAAAAAAGAGTTGAAAATTGGTTTTTGATAAATGGTCTTCTTGAAAAAGTAGAATAAACTGATCGGCTTGAAGTTTATACAGTTTAAAGTCTTTTTGTTCTTTTATTTTTTGAAGTTTCGATGCCAAATTGAGCAGTACATCGTCCCCAATAGAAGAACCATAAAAATCATTAAATCCTGAGAAATCATCAATATTAAGATAGAATATAATTGGTTTAATCGCTGTTTTTAAATCATTGACAAGTTGATTACGGTTGGGGAGTCCTGTTAATAAATCGGTTCTCTGCTTTTTAATTTCCTCTTTACTCTCTTCAAGTTCTGTAATGTTGTGTCGAACAGCAACGTATTCAAGAACGGTATCATTTTTATCTAAAATCGGTAAAATAGTGGCATTGACAATATAGGAGCTTCCATCTTTTTTACGGTTTTTAACGGTACCTTTCCAAATTTGTTTGGCATGAAGCACTTCCCACATCTCTTTAAAGACTTTTTTAGGCATATCAGGATGACGAATAATATTATGAGAACGACCTATCAGCTCCTCTTTTGTGTAGCCTGATACATCACAAAACATCTTATTGACATAGGTAATAATTCCTTTGTCATCAGTTTTAGAAACGATACTTGAACGGTCAATAGCTGTTTTATAGACATCAAGGAATGAGATGTTCTCGGTTAATTTCTCACTCATGGTATTAAAGGCTAAAAGAGCATCTCCAATCTCATCTTCTCTATCCACATCCAGTGTAATTGTAGTTGTTCTTCCTTTTGAAATCATCTCTGATGCTGTTTGAAGCTTTTTTAGGTTTTTGGTAATAGAGAGGTAAAAGGCTATAAAAATATAGAATGCAATACATAAAATAAGTAAAAAAATAAAAAGTAGAGACCAAAGTTTATTATTTAAATTGGCTTGTAACTCTTTAATAGTTTTTTTATAGGTATAGGTATAGCGTTGATAGAGTGTGTTTTGTATTTCAATGGACGTAATGGTTTTTCGTTTAAACGCATCATAATCAAAACGGCTTATATCTTCTTTTATAATTTTTTTATCCATAACTCCTAATAATATTTCAAGCGTATGACTAACGGCTGTTGTTTGGTTTTGAAGTATGGGATAGTTACTAAGTTGACTTAAAAGTTTTGTCTCTTCTAAACTCATTTTTAATGCTTTTAAATCTCTTGATAGAGACAATAAGTTTCTCTTTTTTTTCGTACATAACTTATTTTGAAATAGGCTTCCCGAGGTATCTTCAAGCTGTTTTGAGAGTTCATAAAGACGTAAAAGTTTCTCTTGTAACATGTCAGCTAGGTAGTTTACTCGTAAATCTTTAGAGGCTCTAAACGAGGTCTTTTCTGAGATGTCGAGTATGGTTTTTATAAGTCTATTTATGATTTTTTCATAGGTTTTAAAATGTTCATCACTAAGAAGTTTAATGTCCAATTTATTAATTTCCATAACGTTAAATAGAGAGACGGCTGTATTAAAATTTTGATTGGAAGTAAGCATATTGAGATGTTGGCTATCAAAGTTCATAATGTCAGGTTTTTGTCTCTTGTAAAAAGTATCTTCTTTATCAATGATTTCTTCTTTTAAAATGGTTTCTCCATCTAAAAATCTTTTTGTAAGGGAACGATGTATCTGTACGGTTTTAATAAAATTATTAATAATCTCAATGTATTCTAATCCAATAAGTTGATTGTTATAGTTATGACTTCGTTGTATATAGTCAATGAAAATAGTACGTGAAGGAAAGAGTAAAAGGATAAAAAGAATAGAGATTGAAACAATAATTTTAACTTTAAATGAGAGTTTACTCATAATATAAAGTGCAGGAGATAGAAATATTTTAAGAGACATGTAATACGCACCTTCTTTTTGGAACATATTATAACATAAAAAACAATAAAAATTAATAGTATTTTTTAAGAAAATTACTTTTTTCTTAAAATGTGTATTTTCCTCTCACGTTTAAACATGAGAGAAGGCTAGAAATTAGTCTCTTGAAGCCACAACTTCAACAGAAAGAATATCATCATTTTGATTAATCGAATCAAGTACTGCAAAGCTATCAGCATCATCTAAAGCAATAGCACCAAATACAGTATGAACACCATCTAAGTGAGGAGTTGGTACAAAGGTAATAAAGAATTGGCTACCACCTGTGTTTGGTCCAGCGTGTGCCATAGAGAGTGTTCCTCTTCGGTGTGCTTCATGACTTGTGTCTGTTTCACAATCAATTGACCAATCTGGTCCACCCATTCCAGCCATTGCAGGATTTCCTGTAGGTCCTGAGTGTGGACAACCACCTTGAGCCATAAATCCAGGGATTACTCTGTGAAATTTTAGGTTATTGTAAAAACCTTCATTGGCTAAGTGAGCCAAGTTTGCTACGGTATTTGGTGCATCTTGTGGATAAAGCTTAATCCAAATTGTTCCCTTTGAAGTGTTAAACTTTGCGAAGTTGTATGTGTCCATTGTCTCTTGTGATACGTCATATCTTTTTGACATGTTAGTCCTTATTATGTATATTTTCGCTAGAATTATAGCCATTTTAATTAAAGAGAGTATTACATGGAATTATGCGTCGCATTGGATTTGCCATCAGCAAAAGAAAACCTAGCATTAGCAACATCACTAAAAGATTATAATATATGGATGAAGGTAGGTTTTAGAGCCTACATACGAGATGGAAAGCCCTTTATCCAAGCCTTAAAAGAGATAAACCCCGATTTTAAAATCTTTTTAGACTTGAAGCTTTATGATATTCCTAATACGATGGCTGATGCCTCGGAAGAGATAGCAAAGCTTGGGGTCGATATGTTTAATATCCATGCTTCAGCAGGGGCTATTGCGATGAAAACAATTATGGATAGACTCTCTAGCTATGAAAAGCGACCTTTGGTGTTAGCTGTAACAGCATTGACCTCTTTTGATGAAGAGAACTTTTCTGCCATCTATGAAAAGTCTATCAATGAAAAAGCAGAACAGTTTGCAAAAATGAGTTATGAGAATGGTTTGGATGGTGTGGTTTGCAGTACCTTTGAGAGTCGTGCCATTAAAAATGCAACATCCGATACGTTTTTAACCCTCTGCCCTGGTATTCGACCTTTTGGCGAAGATGCAGGGGATCAACAGAGAGTTGCAACCCTAGAGTTGGCAAAAGATGAGGGGGTTGATTTTCCTGTGATTGGTCGTCCTATTTATAGAGATAGTAATCCTGTTGAAAAAGTTGAAAAGATACTCAATATTATCTAAAATTTATAGAACTTCTTAAAATCATTAAAAGTAAAAAACCTGCTAAAAATTCATAGCCAATAACCCATGAAAAAGCAAAAGAAGTTTCCATTTTTTCATAAATATGAAAATTTGCTTTTGCAAGGATGGTAAATATAAAAATAATGCCAAGAAGATAGGGAATACTAATAAAGAGTCCCAAAAATATACCATTGGCTAAACCTTCGGGTAAATTGATGAAATCACTTAAATATATTTTCTTCTTTAAAAATTTTTTAGCTTTATCTTTATTGCTTTTTTCAATAAAAATCTTTTTTCGTTTCTCATGGGCTTTATCTTGTAGGGTGTGTCGTACAGCATTACGATAAGGGTCATATAGGTTAGACATAAAAGCTCTTTTCTGTTAATAATAATTAAAATTAATATTTTTTATTAAAATTATATTAAGTTTTTGATTAAATTAAGTTGTAACAGAGAATTAGATAGAATCCCAAACATTAAAAACTAGGTACACTTTTGAAAACATTAACTATTATAGACACCTTTGGCTTCTTTTTTCGCTCTTATTTTGCTCTTCCTCCCCTTAAAAATTCAGATGGTTTTCCGACAGGATTATTGACAGGTTTTATAAATTTGGTTGATGGCTTACGTCGTGAGCATAATACGGATTATATCGTGTTCGCTTTAGACTCAAAAGGGAACACTTTTAGAAATGAAATTTACCCAGAGTATAAAGCCAATAGAGATGCTCCACCAGAAGACTTAGTAAAGCAACTTCCTATTGCTATTGATTGGATACGCGAGATGGGTTTTGCTCATTTGGCAAAAGAGGGGTTTGAGGCAGATGATATTATTGCAACTTTGGCTAAATATGGAAAAGAGCAGGGCTTAAATGTGCGAATTGTCTCTCATGATAAAGATTTATATCAGATGATAGAAGACGGTAAAGTTGTTATGTACGACTCTGTAAAACGAAAAGAGATAACAGGGCAAGAGTGTTTTGAAAAATTTGGAGTCTATCCAAAAGATTTTATCAATTTTCAAGCCATTATCGGAGACAGTTCAGACAATATCCCTGGGGTTAAAGGAATCGGGAAAGTTGGGGCAAGCAAACTTATAAATAAATATTTTACCTTAGAAGCGATTTACGATGACCTCGAAAATTGTGGAACAGCCAACATTCAAAAAAAGCTTTTAGAGAGCAAAGAGAACGCTTTTATGTCACGAGAACTGGTAACCATGAAGCAGGATGTTTTTAAAGATTTTGATTTAGAGAGTTTTGCCTTTGAAGATAAAAACTATTTGAGCTGTCTGATAGATGATTTTGAATATTATGAGATGAGGCAAGCCCTTAAAAAAGCAAAAGTAGGGGTAGATTTCTCAGGCATGAGTGAAACTGAAGAGAATGCTGAAGATGCTTTAACCTTTGAAGCCATTACACTAGATACAAAAGAGAAACTTTTTGAAGTAATCAATACCATTACACCCAATACTTTAGTAGCTTTTGATACCGAAACCATGGGCTTAGACACCAAAAAAGATAAACTAGTGGGATTCTCTTTTGCTTTAGACAATAAAAAAGCCTATTATGTACCTATTGATCACTTCTATTTAGGAGTAACTGAACAGGTAAAATTAGAAGATGCTCTAAGAGCTATAAACGTAATATTAAAAGCAAAAGTAATTGGTCAAAACCTAAAATTTGACCTCTCCTTACTCTATTTTCAACACGATATAAAAGAGATAATACCTTTTGCTGACACGATGATTATGGCATGGCTGTTAAATGCAGGTACTAAAGTAGGCTTAGACTCTTTGGCTAAAAAGTTTTTTGATTATGAGATGAAACCTTTTAAAAAGATGGTCAAAAAAGGCGAAACTTTTGCTAATGTCGATATAGAATCAGCCACTTTCTATGCCAGTGAAGATGCGTGGATGACGTTTATTCTCTATGGTGTGTTAAATAAAGCCCTAGATTTAGCCTCTTTAAATCATTTAAAAGAGGAAGCGATAAAGGTTGAATATCCATTTATTAATATCTTAATTGCGATGGAACAACGAGGAATTAAACTTGATATTTCAAAACTTGAAATATTAAAAGAGACATTAAGCAGTCAACTTCAACTCTTAACGCAAGAGATTTACACTTTAAGTAATAGTGAGTTTAATATTAAATCGACGCAACAGCTTGGAAATGTACTTTTCTCTCATTTAGGTTTAAAAGGTGGGAAAAAGACCAAAACAGGCTACAGTACCAATGAAAAAGTATTAAATTCTCTTAGAGATGAGCATGAAGTAATTCCTAAAATTTTAGAGTACCGAACAGTTCAAAAAATTCTCTCTACTTACGCTGAACCACTTCTGAAATTAGCCCAACAAGATGAAGATAATCGTGTCTATACCTCATTTATTCAGACAGGAACATCGACAGGTCGATTAAGTTCAAAAGACCCAAATTTACAAAATATTCCTGTACGTTCAGAACTTGGACGTTCTGTTCGTGAAGCGTTTGTGGCAAAAGAGGGTTATAAGTTATTAAGTATCGATTATTCTCAAATAGAGCTACGTTTATTGGCTCATTTTTCAAAAGATAAAGCTCTATTGGACTCTTTTAACAATGGCATAGATATTCATAGGGCAACAGCCATTAAACTTTTTGGAGAAGAGGAAGCCCAAGCTAAAAGAAGCTATGCTAAATCGGTTAACTTTGGAATTTTATATGGAATGGGTGCAAAAAAACTCTCTGATGAGTTGGGCATAACCTCCAAAGAGGCAAAAGAGATTATTGTAAATTATTTTAAAAGTTATCCTACTGTACAAAGTTTTTTAGCCAAAATTCAAGATGATGTTAAAAGCATAGGTTACGTTGAAACTATTTTAGAGCGAAGAAGACTTTTTGATTATGAAAATGCCACAGGAATGCAAAAAGCATCCTTTATGCGAGAGTCAATTAATGCTGTTTTCCAAGGTTCGGCTGCCGATTTAATTAAACTCTCTATGTTAGAGATAGAGGCGTATTTAACTAAAGAAAAAATAGATGGTGTGATGCTTTTACAAATACACGATGAACTTATTTTTGAAATCAAAGAAGAGATAGTTGATGAGGTAGCAGTAAAGTTAAAAGAGATGATGGAAAACATTATGAAACTTGATGTTCCCTTGGTCTGTTCAGTTAGTGTGGGGGATAGTTGGGGAGAGTTAAAGTAAACGGCTTTCCCCTTAGAAGAGAGCGTTTATACTCTCTTCATCTCATTTGACGTAATGATATAAACCCAATTCACGATTTAATCGGTCACTACTGTATTTACCACCTGCAATCCAACCATTGCCTATACTAGGATAAGAGAGTACTTCATCAAATCCACTTAAAAAATAGCGTTGATTAAGCAAAAATCTCTCTATGCTCAATCATGGCACAGTAATTTTGAACCACAGCAATACCTGCTTCTTTTACTTTATCCGCAGCGTTATTATTTATAAGTTGAAGTTGAGTCCAGTAGACTTTTATATCCCCACGAGCAATTACAGCGTCAGCAATAGCATCAAGGGCTTTTGGTTTTCTGAAAACCACCACCATATCTACAGGAACATCAATTTCTGCTAGGCTTCGGTAGACTTTTTGACCTAAAATCTCATCGTGTTTTGGATAAACAGGTATCATTTTATAGCCATTGTCTCTTAAGTATTCTGCTACATGATTGCTTGCTTTTGTGTTGTCTGGAGAACATCCTAGAACGGCAATGGTGTTACACTCTTGGAAATATTTTTTCATCTCATCTCGGTTTGAGTTGACTCTTGGTAGTTCACATTCCATGAATAATCCTTATTTTTGATATAATTCTGCCAATACTATAGCTAGGGAAAGATAAATGTTAGATTTAAATTCAATAAAAGAAGCCCAAAAAAGACTGGATGGGGTTATACACTCTACGCCATTCTCTTATGCTCCTATACTTTCTGAAATAAGTGGATATAAGGTCTATTTAAAAAAAGAAAACTTGCAACGTACAGGAGCATTTAAACTACGTGGTGCATTTAATAAGATTGCAACACTTATAGAAGAGGGAAAAAGAGGTGGAGTCGTGGCTGCGAGTGCAGGGAATCATGCACAAGGTGTGGCATTTTCTGCAAAACATTTTGGTATAGAAGCGACGATTGTTATGCCTGAATCAACACCTTTGAATAAAATTCAAGGGGTCAAAGAGTTTGGTGCAAATGTTATTTTGCATGGAGCAAATTATGATGAAGCCTATGCTCATGCCATGAGCTATTCCCAAGAGAAACAGCAAGATTTTGTACACCCATTTACAGACGATGAGGTAATGTCGGGTCAAGGTACGGTGGCACTTGAGATGTTAGAAGCACAAGCTGATTTAGATGCCATCATTGTACCTGTTGGTGGAGGGGGACTTATTTCTGGTATGGGTGTGGCAATTAATGCCATCAATCCTAGTGTCACGATTATTGGTGTGGCTTCGGCAGGAGCTCCTGCAATGAAAGAGTCTTTTGATACTAAAAATGCTCATGGAACAAAAAGTGTACGAACGATTGCTGATGGAATTGCTGTTCGTGATGCTTCGCCGATTACTTTAGAGCATATTTTAAACGAGGTAGATAGTTTAGAGTTAGTTTGTGAAGACGAGATAGCTTCTGCGATTTTGTTTCTATTAGAAAAGCAGAAACTTTTGGTAGAAGGTGCAGGTTCAGTGGGGGTCGCAGCTCTTTTACACAATAAAATAAATCTTCCAAAAGGTTCAAAAATAGGAATTGTTTTGAGTGGTGGAAATATTGATGTCACGATGCTCTCTCTTATTATAGAAAAAGGTTTGGTCAAAAGTAGCCGTAAAATGAAACTCTCTGTGGTTATGATTGACAAACCTGGTTCGCTTATGATGTTTACAGAACTGCTTCGAGAAGTTGGTGCAAATATTGTCCATATCGGTTACGATAGAACATCCATCGCTCTTGAATTTGGAGATGCTGTGGTCTCTGTTTCGTTAGAGACAAAAGGGGTTGAGCATCAAGATGAGGTTCGGTCTAAATTAAACGAAAATGGATTTAAATTTTCTGAAATGCAGTAGCTTTTGAAAAAAAATTATAGTTAAGCTATAATACGAAAAAAATTAAATATATACTTTATGTATAGTAATCAAAAAGGTTTATCCGATGTTTGAAACCGTCATTGGCTTAGAAGTTCACGTTCAATTAAATACAAAAACAAAACTATTCTGTTCTTGTCCTACAAGTTTTGCAGAGCATCAAAATAGCAATACTTGTCCAACGTGTTTGGCACTTCCTGGGGCGTTGCCTGTTGTGAATAAAGAGGCAGCTGTAAAGGCGATGAGATTGGGCTATGCGATTAATGGAAATGTTAACCATAGCTCAAATTTTGATAGAAAATCGTACTTTTATCCCGACAGTCCTTCTGCTTATCAAATTACGCAGTTAACAAAAGCAATTGTCCAAAAAGGGGAAGTGTTTATTGATTTGAAAGATGGAACGTCAAAACGTATTGGTATGACTCAAGCCCACCTAGAAGCAGATGCAGGGAAGAATATACATGAAGGTAATCACTCTAAAGTCGATTTAAACCGAGCAGGAACGCCTCTTTTAGAAATCGTTTCTGACCCTGATATGAGAAACTCATATGAAGCTGTTGCTTACTTAAAAAAGCTTCACTCAACCGTTCGTTATTTGGATATATCGGATGCTAATATGCAAGAGGGGTCATTTCGTTGTGATGTGAATGTCTCTATTCGTCCAAAAGGTCAAAAAGAGTTTGGAACACGTGTTGAGATTAAAAATATCAACTCTTTCCGTTTTGTCGAATCGGCAATTGCTTATGAAGTTCAACGCCAAACAGAAGCCTATGAAGATGGTGTTTATGAGCAAGAAGTGTTTCAAGAGACCCGTTTATGGAATGTGGATGAAGGGGTTACTAAGTCGATGAGAGGAAAAGAGGAAGCTGCTGATTATCGTTATTTCCCAGACCCAGACTTACGCCCCTTGGTAGTAACGCAAGAGATGATTGATGAGGCACTAAAAATGCCAGAGCTTCCAGATGCAAAAGTGAAACGTTATGTTGATGAACTCAATGTTAAAAAGTATGATGCCTTGGTTTTATGTTCTGAAAAAGAGTTGGCATATTTCTTTGAAGCAATGCTAGAGACAGGAGCAACGGCTAAAGCGTCGGTTAACTGGTTAACAACAGAGTTACTTGGACGATTAAAAAAGACAGAATTTGATATTGGCACTTCGCCTGTATCTGCTCGTAAATTAGGAGAACTGGTCTCTAAAATTGATGATGGTACGATTTCGGGTAAAGGTGCTAAAGATATTCTTGATGTACTGATGGACAGTGATGAAGATATTTCCAGTTTAATTGACTCTATGGGCTTGGCACAAGTCAGTGATGATGGTGCTATTTTAGAGATTATAGATGCTATTTTAGAAGCAAATTCTGATAAAGTAGAGCAGTTCAAAGGTGGAAAAGAGAAGCTCTTTGGTTTCTTTGTTGGTCAAACAATGAAAGCTTCTAAAGGTTCAGCAAATCCTCAAAAAGTAAATGAACTTTTAAAAGAGCGATTGGCTTAATATAAAAGCTTCCCCTTTCTTGGGAAGCTTTTTCTTCTATTTTAGACGGTAACGCACACCTGTAAAGAATTTTGTATCCCAGTCAGGAGTCTCTACACTTTTTCCATTTGTTCCATCGGTTTTTGTTAATGATAGTGTTGTATCAAAAGTTAATCGGTTGGCTAAATAGTATCTAAATCCTGTAGAGAACGAGTTACTTACCACATCGTCTCCTTTATTGTATTTGTCAAATCCAAGTGTCCACGAGTTTTCCCAGTCAATTCTATCGGCTATTTCATAGGTATAGGTGGCAGTATTTCTAAATTGAAAATCAATTGCTTCTTTACTGTCAAGAATTTTTGAAACGGTTGCTGTCTCTCTAAATTGTGATTGATAGCCTACAGGTAGACCATAATCCAACTCTGCATCAGCCGTCGTAGAGCCACTTTTCCCATCATAGTTTGAAAGAATCTGCCCCAGTCCTCCTCGAACTTTCCATCCGTGGAATCTTCCTGAAATTTTTTCTAAATCAATAATTTCATTAATTCTTACAATTCCAAATGTTCCTACCGAATCTTTTTTAATCGCTCCAGAACTTTTAAGAGCCTTTTCCATGTCGCTGTACCAGTACTTTTTATAATCATTAAGACCATATTTACTTCGATACTCATCTTCAAGGTCAATTACTTTTGCTAAGGAAATCATTCCCTCGTCTGAAACAGCTTTTGTAATAATTTTATAGGCTGTTAAATCTTCAACAATTCTGATAGCTACAGCTAAAGGAGTAGCATCGTACATACGACCGTACCCTACACCTGCACCAACTTTAGAAAATAAATCATCGGCTTTATCTGCTGTAAGCTGTTTTCGGTAGCCTAAATCTCCTGATCCATAAAGAAAGACAGTATCATCATTATATAAATATTTATCTACACGACCACTCATAAAGGTATCGTAGCTATCCTCTGACTTCTCTCCACTGTTTGAACCTTTAGCAAAATCACTGTTTGCATTGGCATTGAGTTCCCATGAATATGGAGCTGAAGTGTGAATGGTCTTGAAGCTTGCATCTGCATGTGCATTGTAACTGGTTTGGTCTTGGTTCCCATCTTCTACGGTTAAAGCACCATTAATGTATGCTTCTTCATAAGTTCCTTCAATTACTTTGTAGTCGGTCATCTCAATTGCTGAAAGTGAACTTGTTGAAAATAGTATTCCTATAACGGTTAAAGAAAGTTTAATATTATTCATTTTTATTGCTCCATTGTTAAAATTTTGAGAAGTATATCACTTTTAAAGTAAAGAATCTGCCTTTTTTTGATGAAAAATGTGTTATTATTACTTATGCAAAGAATAAGATTAAATTATATTTGTAAAGATAAATTAAACATAGAGGAGCAATAGAATGAACCATATATTTAAACGTGTCGTTGTGATACTAAATGAGATAGAAAAGATAGATAATCTATTAGAGAAAGCCGTAGCCTTTTCTAACCAACATCAAACTACCTTAGAGGTGCTTTTTGTCCACGAAGAGCCACTTTTTAAACTGCCAGACTATTTTTTATCCGATGAAAAAATATCAAAAGAGACCATAGATAAAAAGAAAATTAAAAAGAGTATACAAGAAAAATTAAACAGTTTAAACCCTCATAAGAGTGTCTCTATTTTAATCTTGGTTGACGACACACTTGACCAAGTACTTGAGTATGGCAAAGAGAATAAAGACATTCTCTTTATTACAGCGTATCATGAAGAGCTTAATAATAAACTGCTTCACAAGAGTCCTTACAGCTTTTGGATTGTAAAAAATGAGATTAAAAGTTACCGTAAAATTTTACTGCCTATTGATTTAAATGCAAAATCAGTAGAAGTGATTAAAGCAACAGAACATATTTTCCCTACAGTTCCATTGGAAATGGTACACGATTATCGGTTTACCTTGGATATGACCTTAATCGAAGATGACCATCTAAGAATTACACCTATTGTCAGCAGTATAGACATCGAGATAAGTCAAGAGAGAAAAGAGCGACAACGAGAACGGTTTGAAACCTATAAGCGTGACTTTAATCTAACAGGAGATTTCCTTGAAGAGAATGAAGGCTTAGAAGAGGATTTGGTTGAGTACATCAATCAAAGTCAAGCAGAGTTAATCGTAATGTACCCTGAAGAGATTGAACTTTTTTTATCTTCGAATTTAATTATAAAACTTTTACACAGAGTGCCTAAAGACTTCTTGGTGTTAAATATTTAAAATATTTTAAAGCAGAATTCCTTTATAAAAGGAGTTCTATTATAGGGAGAGTATATTTTGGGAGTGTAAAAAAAATTGTGTCAACATTGATAAGCCTAAAATCTCTACAATAACCTTTTTATCTCTTCTACACTTAACCCTGTAATTAAAGATATGGTTTCTATCTCTATATTTTGTTGTAATGATACCTTGGCTATTTCTATCTTCCCCTCTATCTTCCCCTCTTTTTTTCCCTCTATCTTCCCCTCTATCTTCCCCTCTTTTTTGCCCTCTTCTCGACCTTTTCTAATCCCTTTTTTGATTCCCTTCTTTAACCCTTTTTGCTCTGCTGTATAGAGCAAAGACTCTTTATATAGTTTGTTCTCTTCTCTTCTTTTATAGATACTTCTCTCTTTATCATCTAACTTTAACATATCCAAAGTCTCTTTGGCTTCATTTAAGCCTTTGGCTTTAAAGTTACTCTCTATCTCTTCATTTTTTAAAAAGTATATCCACTCATCAAGGGTATTTTTAGCAATATCATTAAACTGATTAACGCGTAAAAGATAATATTCAGGATATATATCTGAAACATTTTCTATTTTAAAATCCTCTTGTTGTCTATTTGATGGTTCTAAAAGGTCATCTTTTTCATGCAATCCTTTAAATTCTGTTTTTCCATAATAGATATAATCCTCTCCTTGTCCCAAAGCAAAATAGACAATATTAACCGAATAGACCTTTTTAACCCGTCCATAACCTTTTCCTTTTTTCATATATTCGGTAATAAGTTTAGATGAACCATACAGCATTCTATGAAAATAATCTATTTCACTGTTGTGCTGAACCTCTATTAAAATCAGTTCCTCTTTCTCATTTTTTGCTAATAAATCAACTCTATTAAACTTATCATCTTCTGTCTCTTGGTTGGCTTCACTCTCTAGCACTTCTTGAATTTTTACATCAAATTTTAAAAGCTCTGTCAAAAAACCCTCTAAGATAACAAAATTTGCCTTTTGGCGTAAAATTTTTTTCATCGCCCAATCAAAACTTACTAATTTTCTATTCATTTTAGACTCTTTTTTTTGTTGATTATAGCATATCTTTCTATATGTTTTTTTTGGGTTTTTCAATGTCTTACCCACTAAAAGGAGAATATAAAGATTGTAGAGAATTTCATATTAGTGGGGATTTTATTGGGTTTCACTCTCAACTTTTAAATTCATGATAAAAACCAATTGAACTTAAATGTATAAATAACTTGACAATATAAATACTATTTGTTAAAATGTAAACTGATATATACAGAAAGGGCTTAACAATGATAGAGTTATATTTAAAAGATAAACAAATTGCTTCTTTTTCACAAGATAAAAAATCCTATCTTATTAATTATAAAGATTTTGACATCAGTCATTCTATATCATTATCTTTACCCAACACAAAACGATTCTATACTTATGAGTATAGATTTCCTCCATATTTTGAAACTTTTTTACCTGAGGGGTACTTGTATGAGATATTTAAACAGATTCTGACAAAAGAGTATGGTTATATTGATGATTATCTGATTTTTTCAAAATTAGCTCCAAATATAAAATCAAGGATTGAGTTTAAAAGTGATTTTTTAAAGCTTGATTTTGAATTTTTAGAGATTGGAAATATCTTAAAAAATGATACAAATGATACTTTTACTAAACTCTTAGATATATTTTTAAATAAAAATGCAATAAGTGGAGTACAACCAAAAACAATAGCATTATTAAAAAATAAAGAAACTTTGCATATCAAAGAATATATCATAAAAACTTGGGGAGATGAGTATCCTTATTTAGCTGAAAATGAATATTTTTGTTTACAAGCTTGTAAAAAAGCCAATATTACAACAGCCAATATACAACTTTCTCAAAATAAAAAGTTTTTAGTAGTAGAAAATTTTATATTTAAAGATGAAGAAATTTTAGGGTTTGAAGAAATTTTATCACTAATGGATAAAAATAGAGATAATAAATATGATGGAAGTTATGAACAAGTAGCAAAAATAATATCGCAATTTACTACAAATAAAAAAGAGTCATTATCTCAATATTTTAAAATAGTAGTGATGAACTATTTACTCAAAAATGGAGATGCACATCTTAAAAACTTTGGGCTATTATATTCACAAGATTTTTCACAAATATATCTAAGTCCTTGCTATGATATAGTCAATACAACAAGTTATATTTTTAAAGACAAACCTGCTTTGATGCTTCAAGGCAAAAAAGTATGGTATGCAAAAGATGAGTTAATAAAGTTTGGTATGAAAAACTGTTTTTTAACGAAAAAAGAGGCAAATATATTTTATGACGAATGCCTAGAAGCCGTAAAAGATACAATCAAAGATATACAAAAATACATTATTAAAAACCCAGATTTCTCAAATATTGGAAACCGTATGTGCGACAGTTTTAATCTGTCTTTAAAAAATAAAACCATCAAGGAACTACCCGTTGAACTTACTAGAACTTGGAAATAATGTAAAAATATTACGAAAAGAAAAGAATATAACACAAGAACAATTATCAAAAATGGCAAATATAAGCCGTGCAACATTGTCTAAGCTTGAAAATGGAAATATTGCACAAGTCTCAATAGTGGTATTAAATGATATTTTAAATCATTTGGGGTATGAATTAGATATTAAATCTTCTAATCCATTTAGAAATTAGATTCTTTGCTCATTTTATAATAAAACCACTAAATAAAACTTCATAATTCTC
>Ga0256827_10000901_pt1 | contig 18759 bp, 17 predicted proteins | sample CV84metaG_FD_185977 | JGI IMG/M metagenome (GOLD analysis project Ga0256827, IMG submission 185977) | Hydrothermal vent microbial communities from East Pacific Rise, Pacific Ocean - CV84 | ecosystem: Environmental > Aquatic > Marine > Hydrothermal vents | place: Pacific Ocean: East Pacific Rise... | reverse complement strand
AAATAATAGCTATAAAGTTGAGAAAAAAGTAGCTTTTACTGTAGGAAATACAGCCGTAAAGATTAGCACGTGGAAAGCAAACTATAAGAGCAATGAGCAGGTATGGATAAAAGTAGAAAACAAACCAAATAATGCAAAAGATTGGATAGGTATCTATAAAGCAGGTAGCAATAATGATTGGGGAAATGCAGTAGCGTGGAAATGGGCTAAAAATGATTCAAAAAAGTATCCAAATTGGTATGAATTTTCTGGTCTAAAAGCTGGGAAATATGAAGCACGGTTCTTTTTAAATAATTCATTTGTTACAGAAAAAGCTGTCTCTTTTTCTATAGGAAAAGGTGTAACTATCAAAACATCAAAAACCAACTATAGGTCAAATGAAGATATCTCTGTTACTATTAATGGTACCCTCTCAGGAAATAAAGACTGGGTAGGTATATACCGGAAAGGTGCATCTAATGCTTGGGGGAATGTTGAGACTTGGGCATGGACATATGATCAAACTAATATTAATATAGATGGTGTAGTAGATGGAGAGTATGAAGCTAGACTCTTTTTCAATAACTCGTTTAAGCTTGAGGCTAAGAGTGCGTTTAGTGTGGGGGATAAAGACACAACACACTATGGTGAACTTGGACCATACTATAATAAAATTAATTCTATAACTATGGAAAATAATGGAAGAATTTATTATGTACAAGATACCCCTAATTTACCTACAATAATATTATTACGAGGATTTACGTCAGAAACAGACTATAGTAAATATATTGCTTCCTGGGGATATAATGTTGTAACAACTAAATTTCCGTGGAAACAAGAAGATAATAATATGATAAGCTGGATAACAAATCTTTTAAACAAAGCACATAATATTTACCATGCTGATATTTCACGACTTTGTGTTATAGGCAACTCATATGGTGGAGGTTATGGCTTTTATGTAATCAAAGAACTTAAAAGAAGAAATATCGCAGGAAATAGAAAAAGTGCTCTTATCTCACTAGATGGAACATTTCCTTTTAATCTAACACAAGCAGATGTTCATGCTTTTAGTACACCAACATTATTGATGCAGTTTGGAGGTCTTGATGGACTAAACGGAAATTATGATGGATATAAATTTTATCAAGATCCACGTATTAATGTAGCTCTTTTTAAAGACCTTAAAAATGTAAATAAAAAATCATTTATAGCTATAGAAGCAAATAATAATCATGGTTATTTTTCTGGAACTATAAATCAACTTAAGAACAAACTAAAGCTATTGAGCCCTATGCATCTATTTTTAAATCATACTTTAAACAATGTACCTACAATTTATAATGCTATAAATCAAATAGAAGGGGTTCTTTATCAAAATAAAGATAAATATAAATATAAATGTGATGGGGTTACTCACTTTGACTTTTGTGATATTAATCAACCTATCTATAGATAGGTTGTTATTTTACTGGAATTTTCTACTTTTGGGAAGATTGGGTTTTTGGGAGGGTTACCTACTGACTGATTTATACAACCGTGGAGTTAAAGATATTTTAATTGCATCTGTTGATGGTCTTAAGGGCTTTCCTGAAGCTATAAACTCAGTATATCCTGATGGAAGTACAACTCTGTATTGTTCATCAAATCCGCAACAGTCTGAGATATATTGGTTCTACCAATCAAAAACAGTTTGCTAAGGATCTTAAAAAAGTCTATCAGGCTTTTACGAAAGAAGAAGCTGAAATTGAACTTGATAAACTTGAAGAAAAATGGGGTAAAAAATATCCTATTGTTTTTCAGTCTTGGAGAAATAAGTGGGATAATTTATCTGTATATTTTAAATATCCTGCTGATATTAGAAAGGTGATTTACACTACAAATATTATAGAGTCAGTGCATCGCCAGTTCAGAACACTCACTAAAACTAAAGGTGCTTTTCCTAACGATAATAGTCTACTGAAACTACTTTTCATGGGTATTCAAAATGCTTCAAAAAAATGGACTATGCCTATCAGAAATTGGAGCTTAACTATCTCTCAACTCTCAATATACTTTGAGGGGCGTTTGGATAATGCTCTTCATTTATGATATAATTTTAGGAATTACTCGATGCTGACACAGATTATTGAACACTACCTAGTTTGCCCTGAGTTTTGCCCTGGACCCCCTTAGTGACCCCTAGGACCCCCCCCTAGTTTTTGTTAGTTCCTTGAGTTCCTTATAGTTCTCTCCTTGAAAACTTCCTTTGTTTATAGTTTATAATACTTTTCCAAAGCATCTATTAAAATATCTATATACTCTTTATTCATATCTCCCATATGTGAAACTCTAAATATTTTATCTCTTAATTCTCCACCATTTGGACAGACAATAATTTTAAATATATCTTCTAAATCTCTAACTATTTTTGTAGCACTTCTATCATCTGTTGGTATTAAAGTCGTCATTGCATTAGGCATAAAATCAGTATAACTTTTTAATGGTAGATTATTTATTTTTTCTCTAAAGTAATTTGAAATTTCCTTTGCTTTGTTAATCGTACTTTCTATTCCCCCATCTTTTTTTATCTGTTTCAATCTTGCATGCAATTGCAAAATAATTGTAACTGCAGGTGTATAAGGTGTTTGTCCTCTTCTCCCATCTACTAAATAATTCTTAAAGTTAAAATAGTGACTTTTTATCTCTCGGATATTTTTTATAGCTTTTGGATTTAAAATAACCATTGTAAGACCAGGAGGTAAAGCTAAACCTTTTTGGCTACTAGTTATAACTACATCAATATTATGCTTTTGCATATCTATTGGATCTGTGACAAACATACTAATTGCATCCACAATATTAAGCAAATTATTATTTTTACATAAATTACCAATTGCCTCTAAATCATATATATGCCCTACACTTGTTTCATGAGCATTAACTATAAAAGTATCAAAACCTGTTGTATCAATAAATGTTGATATATCTTCTAAATTACTATTATTCACAGTTATTTCAGTATGTGCTATTTTGTAACTTTTACAGATATCAACAAATCTCTGACCAAAACCACCACCATTTACAACAAGTGCTCTATTCTTTTCATCCAATAGATTCATTACGGTAGCTTCTAAACCAGCTGTTCCCGAAGCTGTTAAAAAGATAACTTGACTACCAGCAGGTGCATTTAAAAATTCTAAAAGTAACTCTTCACTTTCTAACATTACATCTGAAAAAGGCTTATTCCTAAAATATGGTGTTTGCTTTGCACCTATATTCAAAATATCTTCACTCATTTTTACAGGTCCAGGTGTAAATATTGCATAATTTTCATAAATCATTATTAATCCTTATTATTATATTTTGAAATTATTTTATTTAACTCTAAGATATCTTCGATTGTTAATCTGGTTGATTCTATTTTTTTTTGACGGATTAAAGATATAAATTCTGAAATCATATATCTTAATCCATCTCCTTCAAATGTATATTCAAACTTATAGCTTTTATGTGTATCTTCAAATTTAAAATAAAATTCATGAGTAAGCCACCATGGAGCAGGAATATAAACATACCCTTTTGTACCAGATATTATAGCACTTCCTTCAGATTTCATTCCAATTCCTACTGTTGCAATACCAATAATACCATTTTCATGAATAGTTATAGCTCTATTGCTTATATCATATTTACCATTACTTTGACTATAAAAATCAATATTTTTATTTTTTCCAGCAATTTTATGAACTATTAGACTTGGATAACTCATAAGCAAATTTGTTGCACCATTTTGAATATATCTTTTATCAAATCCTCTTTCTTTATATAGAGATGTAAATGTAGCACGAACCTCTTTTATTTCTCCAATGGTTCCACTTTTAAGTTCATCCAATAATTTATTAAATGCTGGTGCAAAAGCAGTTTTTAATGCCATTAATAACAATAAATTTTTTTCTTTTGCTATTTTAAATAACTCTTTTGTTTTTTCATGTTCAAAAGTCATTGGATTTTCACATAAAACATGTTTATTTGCCAATAAAGCATGTTTTATATCTTTATAATGCTCATTTACATCACTACATATGTACACAGCATGAAAATTTTGTTGAAAAAAAATATCTATGTCAATATATACATTTGTAATATCATATTTTTGTAAAATTTTATTTATATTTTTTTTACTATTATCATATATCCAATTACAAACTGTAAAATCTACAAATCTAGCCTCTCTTAAAAATCTTTTAGTATCTCCATTTGCTCCAATTATTCCTATTGATATAGGATTAATATTTTCATTTCTAAGTTTAGTACTAGATATACCTTCTGTTCTAGATAAATAAATTACTTTAGTAAATTCATTTAAATAATCAAAATATCCTATCCAATCATCTCCAATAATAAATTCATCTATATTATATTTTAATAAATCTTCTTGTTTTTGATTTTTATGAGTTTCTAAAATTACTTCATCTACAAAATCAAGTCTTTTTATAGCTTCTATTCTCTCTTCTTGAGATTGAATAACATTTAACTTTCCACGAGAACGGTCATAATCATCACTTGTTACACCAACTATAAGATATTCTCCTCTTGCTTTTGCTCTTGTTAAAAGATTTATATGTCCTATATGCAACATATCATAAGTACCATAAGTAATAATTTTTTTATAAGACATCTATTTTCTCCATTATAAATTTTGCAATTTTTTCAGAATTTTTATTTGATTGATAACTATTAAACATATATGATGCTTCTTTTATTTCATCTTTAAAATAAGCATCATCATTTAATAATTTAATAGTTTCATCTTTAAAAGATTGGAAAGTTTTAGGTTTCGGTCCAGGTGTTGCTTTATGATAAGGTAATACAAAACCCATGTTTTTTTCATATTCATCTAAATCATAAGGAAAGAACATAACATGTTTATTACTCATTAAATAACCTGTAAATACACTAGAATAATCTGAAATAACTATGTCAAACAAAGATATAATATCATTTATATCTTCAATCAAATCACCATTGATTACTTTTATTCTATCTGATTTTTTTGTATAAAAACTCAAATCTTCTTCAAATGATGGATGTGTTCTCAAAAAAATATTAATCTTATTTGCTTCTAAAAACTGTATAAAATTTTCCCAATCCATATCTTCAAATGGAAATAACTTCAAACTACCATTAGGTCTCCATGTTGGAGCATATAATATATTTTTATAATCCAATATATCTTTACCAAATAAGTTTAAAAATATCTTTTTATCAGGATTAAATATCTTATCATTCATCGGTTCACCCATCACAACTATATCATCTTTTTTGCAACCAAGCATTTGAGGAATAATTTTAGCAATCTCATGAGAAGTAATTAGATGATAAGAAAAATTATTTTTTATTAAATGAAAATATAATTTTTTATACCAAGGAGGTGAGCCTTCTAAAAACATTGCTGATCTAAAATAAGCACTATGCCCTAAATGAAATACAAATTTATTTATTCTTAAAAAAAAACCCATAACAGGTGTTTCATATGCACTAATAATCCAACTATATGCTCTTAGTGCATACCATATGCCTTTCACTGATTCTGTCTCAATAAAATAGTTATTTTCCCTGCCAAATTCTAAATTTAGATTATCCCTTTTACTTTTATTATTCATTACATACTTAACTTCTAAATTAGGATAATGCTTAATAAAATATTCAAATAAATATTTTGAATTATATGCATATGTTTCATTACGATTGGAAGTTAATATAATTCTCTCTCTCTTTTTAGGAATAAAGTATCCTATAATTGTCGGAAAAAATCCCTTTAATAGCATTTTAAATCTTTTTGTATTATATTTATTTTGATTTTGTTTTTTCATATTTATTTACCTATACTTATTTTTAAATTAGAACCCTCTCGATATATCTCACCAACAATATGAGGATCTACAGTTGGAATATCTTTAAAATTAATTGAAGTAGTACCATGATGAGTATCAACTTTTATAGATTCAAAATATGCTTTTTTAATTCGTCTACTATCTTGACCAAACTCAATTTCTTTCCCCAGTGTAAAATAATTTTCAGGTGAATAAGCATAAAACATCAATCTTCGTTCTCCTGTTTTATTATTAATTGCAGACACATCAAAAATAGATGAGTTTTTATATCCTATATCTGTTGTACCTCCATTAAAAAATAATGCTGGTTTATTAGAATCAGAACCTGAATTTTCTATTGTTAATAATCCATTCACATTATAATTCTTAATATAATTAAAAGCACTATTTCGTGTAATTAATATAAAATTATCCTTAGTTATTCTTTTTTTCGATGATTTATGTGTAGGTGAAACAATTGCAAAATTTGTACTACTTGCAACCTTGCTAGGAATAGAGAAAAATATTCCTCCATTATGCTTTGGATCCTTCGCTGTATACATCTGTATACTAGAACTATAATCACGACAGAATACACCTCTTTTATCTGTTCCTACATAAATCAATAATTCTTCTCTAGGGATACCTTTATAACTATCACTAGCACTTCTTATAGAACTAACTATACCTCTATTATTTTTTGAATCAATTATTGCTACTGCTGAAGATGATACTGTAATTTTAGCATCAATATTTCCTCCTGTATAAACATTTACTTTTTTTAAAACATCACCTGATCCAAAATGCCAACTACCAGATCCAATAAATGCATTTTTATAACCAGCATCATGAACTCTTTGCAAAATAGGTGTATTATCAAAATCTATACCTTTCGCTTTTCCACCAAACCATGATAATTGTGGAATCCCACTAAATATTCTTTTCCATCCATTAATTATAGTTCCATTATTGTTAATATCAGAAAATTTTTTATCAAAAACAAATATTCCAGATCTATTAGAATCCATTAATATAACTAAACTAAATTTTTTAGATAAACTAACAGTAAGCCTATCTATTGCATATACTTTTGTAATATTCTCTACTTTATATTGTTTATTTCCCACTTTTTTTATTTCTGTATAAAAAATTTTATATAAAAAAAGTATCAATAATATTGATATTATAATCTTCATTACTATTACTTTTCAAAAGATGCTTTATCAAAAAACATTTCATCTAATTTTTTTATTAATTTAGTTTCTATATATATATATTCTTCTTCACTGATAGTATCAGGCACAGAATCATTTGGACATACCAATGTATATTTGTCAAGATCATTTAGACATTTGTCTATATCATCTTTATTTTCAATTTTACAAAAAAGTCCATCATTATGTTTATATGGATAAAAATTATGATTTGCCAATTGCCAATACCTATATATATATGGATTAAGACCATCGTTAGTTCTAAATTTATTTTTTGAGCATTTCATCATCTCATCAGAAAACTCATTATATACATCTACTAAAGTTTTTTTTAAATATGGTGTGGGATGATGCCAATGTTCTATCCAAATAAATTTTTTATACATATTCTGCATTATCCAATTACTTATTTTTGTTTTTAATGAGTATGTATGATGATATATTTCCTTAGAATTAAAATTCATAGGATAGAATTTTTTATTTATAAGATTAAGGTTATTTTTTATAGCATATGCCCAAGCATTCATTCCCCTAAGCTTTTCAAACAATTTATTTCTAGGTATCCAGCCATGTGATAAAAAATCAACAGGTTTATCATCTATAAAAAATCTATTAATATCAACCTTTTTTGTTATTAATGTATCATCATTCATATGAATAAACTTATCAGCTAATTTATCTAAATTAGGTAAATTCATCTCTATAGCTCTAGAACTAAATGTAGGTAAATGTGATGTATCAAAAAAAAGTTCATCATGAGTAATTAATTCAACTTTTTCACTATCTAAGTCTAGCCATTCAGGATAATGACCAGCCGTTATGAGATAAATTTTATTATACCAAGGTGCATTTTTTTCAATTGAACGCATAACATACTTTAGTGTTCCCCAATCTCTATATCTCATATCAGAGTTAGTATAATCTTTTACTTCACTACTATCATACTTCTCTTTTTCTTTTTGCCATAGTAAATCATTCCCATCTACCCAAGGTATCACAAAATCAATTTTCATAAAATTTCCTTTAATATTTATTAAATATAGTTTGATATGGTGCAATATGTACACTGTTATCAGTTTCAAACGTACCATTTACTATATATCGTATAAACATAAGATAATAAAATAATCCTATTAATGTTAATATAATAAACCTAGTCTTTTTTTTAAAAATTTTTAAAAAAAAGACTAATGACAATATCATATATAAAATGAAAATATGTTCAACTCTACCAAATATTGACATCTTCAAATGTAAAATATATGAAATTATATAAATAACAGTAAAATTAATATAAATATTTGCAATTGGATATTTTTTAATAATGCTATCTTTATTAAAGATAATTAATAAAATAATTGAAATTTTTATTAGTGGACCAGCTAAACCATATGATACAGAAGCACCTAATACATATTTACTATTTAAGTACCATGCATATTTAGGAAATAACATACCCGTGAATTCCATTAGTTTTGTAGAAAAATTAAAATAATAAATTAATATAAACATTATGGTAATAATTAACATAAGTGTATATTTATTAAATTTTTTATTTACGAAGGGATATAGTAAAAGTAAGGTTATAGCAGTCATTAAATGAAAAGACATAGCAAGTAATATAAACAAGAAATATTTAAAAAAGTTTTTCTCATATATATATTTTGTAGCATAAAGCATAATGGCTACAGCTAAGCCTTGCCTTATGGCACTATATCCCTCATAAAGGTAAAAGATTGCGATAAATAAAAAAATACTCATGGCAAAACCATCTTTTGGAAATGCTTTGTAAGCAAAGTAAAAGGTAAAAAATCCAAAAAATATAAAGACCCACTGTACATCAAATCCAAAATCTGCAATATATTTATTTATAAACTCATATCCAGGTTCTTTAATTGTTTCCATACCCGATGCAATTTTTTTAAAATACATAACATAATTCGGATAATCAGTTCCTATATTATATCTAATAGCCAAAAAGAAAAATGGAATTAAGAAAGTAAGAGATAAAAAAATGATTTGATTATTTTTACTATAAGATTTTTCATAGACATAAGCTGAAATTGTGGTTCCAAATAGTATAAAATTATAAATCAAATATGTTTCTATCATCTATTTACTCTTTTTACTAAATAATTTTATATATATTCTGTATATAAAACTATATACAAGAGGTATTTTAGTAATATATATAGCTTTTCTATTATCATATCTATTTATTTTTGTTTCAATTTCTTTATTATATTCTAATATTTTTGCATCAATAAATATATTATTAATTAGCTCCTTATTCTTTTTCCAGTCTAGTTTTTTAATCGTATAAGATCTACTTTCTTCCCTATATTGCTCTAGATGTTCTCGATTATCGATATAAAACTCCATTTTATTTATTAGACTTTTAAGTTCTACTTCACAAACAGGCCAATAATAACCATCTTTTCTACAATATAGTTTTTTAATTTCAGCTACTTGTGATGGAAACTCTATAAATTCACTCATAGGCTTATTATCTGATGTAATAACGGGTAATCCACAAGCTAAAGCTTCAGCAATAGACAGCCCAATACCCTCTATTCTTGAGGGATAAATATAAACATCACCTAGATGATATAGTCCTGGAGCAGAAACTGTTTTGTGTATAACTTTTATACTCTCATTAGCAATTGACTCTTCTATAATATCTTTTAACTCAGGAAAATAAGTTACTATATCTTTTTGCGTATGTATAATTAATTTAATATCATTATATTTTTTATTTAATTCATAAAATGCTTTAATCAAAAAGTCTGTCCCTTTTCTAAAGGGATTCATTCCAGCTGAATGAAAAAAAACTAACTTATCATCTTTTCTTTTCTCCTCTTTTGGTTGAAAAAGTTCAATATCTGTTCCCCAAGGTACATAATAGCATTGTTTATGCCATGAAAATGCTGCATAATGTCTTTGTGTATTACAAATTAGAAAATCGTATAAAGCAAAAAGTTCAAGAGATGCTTCAGTATAGTAGTCAATATATGCACCTGTTTTAATACCCATTTTTTTACATGTTAATATTGGCTGATACCATGCCTGTTCATTAAAAAGTACACATTCAATATGATTGTTTTTTAACCAATTTTTAAAATCATTTTCATCTACATATGTAGCCGATGGCATTGGATACTGTTTCCCCCACCATACATTCTCTTTATCCCATTTAGAATCACCTATAGCATATTTTTCTCCACCTCTTGCATATATGAAAATGTCATGCTCATCTTCTAATAATTGTTCATATTGTTTTGATACATAAGCAGCACCTCGCTCAAACCATGTAGTTACTATACCTATTTTCATTATATTTCTTCCCCCATATCATATTCTATGAAATCTTTAATCATCTCTTGTGCTAATGTTCTTTGTTTTTTTGTTATATTGTAAATATTGTTTTTATATTCATTATAATTAATATCAATTTCTTTTACATATGAGATACATTGTTCTTCATTAAAAGGGTAAAGCCATTTTTTTGAACTATTTTGATAGATATCAGATATCATTTCCAATTTTTGTTCTACACAAATACTAATAAAAGGTTTACCTAACAAAGTAGAAAAAACTGCTCCATGATATCTTGCTGTTATAAATAAATCAAATGTATCTAATATTTGTAAAAAATCTAAAATTGTATCTTTGTCTGGATCCCAAATTACTATATTATCTATATGTTTTAGTTTTTTTAACCAAAAGATATCTCTCTTTTGTGAAAATAATAATATATTAATTTCATAACCATTAGATTTTAATTTATCTAAAAGAGGAAGTATTTTATCATAGTATGCAGCACCTTCTTCTGTTTGGTTCCAGTCACGTACAATTATCCCTATTTTTTTAATTTTATTGGATTTTTTTTGATTCTGAAGTTTAACTTCATCATCCATTAAATAACATAAATCAGCATATTGTTTTACATTAGGTAATCCCCACTTTTTACATTTTTCAAAGCTATATATATCTCTTACACCAATAAAGTGCATCTTAGAAAATAGTTGTTTTGTATTTGATTCAACATGTTTTGCTGCATTAGGTAAAAAAGGACCAACCCCTATACCAATTGCACTTGTTTTATTTACATGAATAGCTTTTGTTATGTTTCTTTTAATTAATTTATTTTTTATCTTATTACTAAAGTTTATTGGTTCTTTTAAGTTTAATATGATTCTGTCAAGTATATTTTTTTTAGGCTTAAAAGAATAAAACTGTGTACCTCCACCATAAAGCAATATATTACTGTTTAATTTAGTATAATTTTTGATATCTATAATATCACTTGAATTAACAATACGTTGAAGATATTGACCAGGTGTACATATATATGCAATATCTATTTCTTTATATTTTGAAGATATTACTTTATGTAAAATATACATTAGTGCATCATCTCCAAAGTTTCTTAATCCATAACCACCAAGTATAGATATTTTATACTTTCTTATCATTTTTTTTAGCCTTTTTTATTAAATATATTGCATCTTTTTCTTTTAATTCAGTATATTCTTCTATATCCCTTTTACCGATAATCATAGATGGATTACCTATGACAATACTATATGGAGGTATTTCTTTAGCTATTACGCTACCAGCACCCACAATAACCCCCTCTCCCAACTTTGCTCCAGGCAAGAGTAAAACATTTCCTCCAATCCATACATTTTCGTTAATTTCAACTGATTTAATATTTAGTTTTTCATCATAAGGTATAGATTCTGCTCCTAATTTAAAATTATGATTTGCTGTGTAGATTGTTATTTTAGGACCAATAATTGTTCCACGTTTTATTATAATCGTACCATGAGCATACATTGTTGAATCGGGCCCAATGTATACATGACTTTCTATTTCAATATTTTGAGGTTTATTAAAGTTAAATCCTTGTGATATAGTTACATTTAAACCTTTTTTATATAATTTTAAATTTTTTATTCTCATTTTATGAAAAGTGGTTTTTATTCTTATAAAAATTTTATTAATCATTGTATTCCCTCCATAATAATAAAAATAAATATGAAATAATTCCTATGATAGCTAAAAATATAAATAACTTTAATACAAGACTTTGAACATAAAAATATAGGAAGATACTTGTGAAAATATTAATCCAAATAAATAAAGCATATTTTGAAATTAACAGTCTTTTATCAATAAGTTCTTTTTTTATATAAAAAGGTAAAAAAAGAATAGTATTTAAAAAATAAGCAATAAAAAAAGAGATTCCTAATCCAATAGAACCCATTTTTACAAAAAACATGGTAGAAGAAATCAAAATAATAGCCCAAAAAATATTGCCGATAACACTCCACCACATTAAGTTTGCAGCAGCAAAATTTCTTGCTATACCTTGCCTATGTGCTATAATAATACTAAATAATGCTACTAAGATAATTGTATGTTTAAAGTCAACAGTAGCATATTTACTACCAAAAGCAATAGCAACTATTTCAGGAAAAATAATTAATGGAAGATTTAATATTATTCCTATAATCCATGGACTTATAATATTAAAATATTCAAAACTTTTATTTTCTTTCTTAAATTGTTGCATAGCATAAGGATAAACAACTTGTCCTATAACGCCATTTAAAGTACTTGTTATAATAGAGAGAAAATATGCAGCATTAAAGATACCTAATTGATAATACCCATTTTCTTGATGTGCTAATGTTGAATTTACTATTAAAATAGCAGGAGCAATCGAAAGCCCACTTAAAAAGGAAGGGAGAGTAAAGTCTTTAATAATTTTAAATTCTTTATAAAAACTGTCAAACCTATACTTTAGTGAATTTTTTATTAAAGATTGTTTTACATAATAAGCAGACATTATCCAAATTGAAAAACTTACTATGAATAAACCAATAACAATTCCATGGACTTGATAATAATATGCTGATATAATTAAAATAGGGAATGTTAATAATCCATTTAAAATATTAATAAAAGATATTTTTTTGAATTCTTCAAGACCAGCTAAAAGACCATTTTGATAAGCATTTAAAGATGTGAAAAAAATTATAAATGAACTTAATTTTAAATCATATGACAACAATTTATTATTGAGCATATTCTCAGATATATAGTCTGAAAAAATAAATATATAAGTAGAAATTAAAACAGAAAAAACAATCACAAATCCTCTAGTAAATGTTAATATTCTTTCTGCACGTATTAAATTATTTTTTTTATAAATAGCCAAATATTTTGTAGCAGTAACACCAAAGCTCATAACACCAAAAACTGCAAATGTAGTTATAGTATTTCGTATTATACTTATTTGACCATACTCTTCAATAGAGATAATTCGAGCAATTATTATAAAAGCAATAAGCATTAAACCTTTTGATATAAAAGTTCCTAAAAAAGACCAAAAAATACCTTTGAAAATTTTTAACTTTAATGAATTACCATAAAAAAGTAGTTGAATTTTATTTTTCATTCATTAAAAACTTTGTAATCTTTTGACAAGCTATCCCTTCACCATAAGGATTGTGAGATTTACTCATTTTTTCATATTCTTCCTTATTATCTAAAAGCTCTTGAGCTTCCTTTATAATAAGTTTTGTATTTGTCCCAACTAACTTAACCGTTCCAGCTTCAAGTGCCTCAGGTCTTTCTGTAGTATCTCTCATAACTAGTACAGGTTTACCTAATGATGGTGCCTCTTCTTGAATACCCCCACTATCAGTAATAATAAAATAAGATTTATCCATTAAATATGTGAACTGCTCATATTGTAGTGGTTTTATTAAATAAATATTATCTATATTTGAAAGTATTTGTTGTACCGGTTTTTGGACATTAGGGTTTAGGTGTACAGGATAAACTATATCAATGGTTGGATTTTCTAATGCTATCTGTTTTAAAGCTTTACAAATATTGATGAACCCTTGACCATGATTTTCTCTTCTATGTCCTGTAACCAATATGATCTTTTTACTTTTTTGAAAAAGGTAACCAAAATTTGATAATTGGCTTATAATTTGTTTTTCTAATGTTTTGTTATTTTTAATTTTATCTAAAGCTAAAAATAGAGCATCAATAACTGTATTTCCTGTAACGACTATATTTTCACTATCTTTATTCTCTTTTATAAGATTTTTTTGAGATGTTAAAGTTGGTGCAAAATGATAATTTGCTAATACTCCTGTCATCTGTCTGTTTGCTTCTTCGGGCCAAGGACTTAATACATCCCCTGTACGAAGACCAGCTTCTATATGACCTATTTTAATTTGTTGATAAAAAGCAGCTAATGCCGTAGCTGAAGTAGTAGTTGTATCACCATGAACTAAAACAATATCAGGTTTAAAATCTTCTAATACTTTTTTCATACCCAAAAGTACTTTAGCTGTAATATCATATAAATCTTGCCCTTGTTTCATAAGATTTAAATCATAATCTGGTTGAATCTCAAATAAATCTAAAACTTGGTCAAGCATTTCTCTATGTTGAGCAGTAACACATACCCTTAACTTAAATAAATTTGATTGATTTTTAAATTCTTTAACTAAAGGAGCCATTTTTATAGCTTCTGGTCGTGTTCCAAAAACTATTAATATTTTTTGTTTCATATAAATTATAGTCTCCATGTAGGGTTTTTAACAATACCCTTTACATCAATAATCATAGGCAACCCATTAGATAATCCTTGATATTGCTCTTCTGTAATTTCTTTAAAGTTATCATGTCCTACAGCAACAATAATTGCATCATATCTATTCGATTCATAAGGAAGTTCATCTATAAAATTCACATCCTTTGCTACTCTATCACTTTCATCGACCCAATAATCATATACTTCAACATCGCATTCAAACTCTTGCAGTTCAGTAATTATATCGACTACTTTAGTATTACGCATATCAGGACAATTTTCTTTAAATGTTACACCTAAGACTAATACATTGGTATTATTAAGTTTTTTATCTGCTTTTACCATATATTTTATAGCTTTATCTGCTATAAGTTTTGAAATACTATTGTTAATATTTCGTGCACCCAAAATGAGATTTGGAGTATAGCCAAGTGCTTGTGCTTTATGTGTTAAGTAGTATGGGTCTACCCCAATACAGTGACCACCTACAAGACCCGGTGTTAGTTTGATAAAATTCCACTTCGTTCCTGCAGCTTCTAACACAGCTTGAGTATCAATATCCATCATATCAAAAATCATAGCAAGTTCATTCATGAGTGCAATGTTTATATCTCTTTGTGTGTTTTCTATAACCTTTGCAGCTTCTGCTACTTTGATTGTAGGTGCCAAATGTGTACCAGCAGTAATGACACTAGCATAAAGGTCATCCACTTTTTTACCTATCTCAGGGGTAGAACCAGCTGTAACTTTAAGAATTTTAGTCACAGTATGTTCTTTATCTCCTGGATTAATCCGCTCAGGAGAGTATCCACAAAAGAAATCTTTATTAAATGTTAATCCACTCTCTTTCTCTAATTCTGGTACACAGATTTCTTCTGTAACCCCAGGATAAACAGTAGATTCATAAATAACAATATCATCTTTTTTTAAGACTTTCCCAACAGCTTGTGAAGATTTAATAAGTGGTGTTAAATCAGGTTCATTCGCATTATCTATGGGCGTAGGTACTGTGACAATATAAATATTACAATCTTTTGTATCTAAGATATTACTACTAAACTTCATACCATTTTTAAGAGATTCTTTTACCTGTGTTGCTGTTAGTTCTAAAGTTCTATCAAAACCATTTTTAAGTTCATCAATTCTTTCTTGGTTAATATCTAAACCAACTACTTTATATTTCTCTGAAAATGCATGGGCAAGAGGTAAACCTACATACCCTAATCCTATAATCGCTATTTTATTTTGCATAGTTTAGAATACCTTATCATTTTTTAAAAGATTATATCGAAAAAGTCTTATGTTCTATATATTGCAAGGCCAATGCTAATAGTAAGTTATTGTTAATTTCGGAAGGAATTTTGATACCTAAACCAATACATCATAAACAAAAGCCACAATCCCAACATTAAAACTTTTAACCCTTTCCATCATCTCTATTGTTACTACTTCATCACACAATGTGAAAGTCCTGAGCCTTCGTTTTCCATGAGTAGTACCCATTTGTCTATGATTTTGACTGAGGCTAGGGGAATGGAGTCTGGGGTGACTTCTGCTGCATAGATAGTGGTAGCCATTTTATTTTAGATTTTTGATAGTTGCTTTTGTATCTAGGACACCTCCAATGCCATTAAATTAAGGATTTTATATTTTTGGGAAACGGAGACTTTAGTCCCGTACAGTGGAGGCGAAGCCTTCTACTTCCAAATTGAGAGAACAGATATATCTCTTCACGTAACGATTCAGTAAACATATTTTTTACTGCTTCAATGAAAGCATTAGCATCACCTAACCCCTAGATTTTTGTTATATTATCTTTTAGAATTTTTAATTTTTTATTTAAAGTACAAGTATTACCTTTTTCATCTGGAATATAACAATCAAAATATAATTTATGAAATACTTTTTGACACTCTTTATCCGTACATGAATATATTCCAACATCTGTAAGTTTTTCATTTTGCACTCTAAAATAAATTGATGCTCCTGAATCAAATGTATCATTTCTACCATAGATTAAATGTTTATAAAAGTACAAATCTTCTGATAATAACACAGTGGTTTAAATCCATCAATATTAGCACTTTGCCCAAGATAAAGCTATGTAGCAATTCCATGTTCAGGTTTAATCCATATCTTTTTACTATAGTTATTATGTAATTTTATCTATTATTTTTTTCCAAATACTAAATTTATAAATTGGGGCGAATGCGTATCTCTAGCGAATATCCTGAACCATAATTCTAGCATCTATTCCTAAAAGTTCTTAAAATACCTCATAGGGTGTTTTCTATCCTAAGCTTTTTTGAGCCAAAGCAATAGCAGTATTTCGTCCTATAGATTCTAATAGATATTTCATTATGTTGAACCAATCATAATCCATTGAATCATCCAACATATCTTATACCTGCTATCGCTATGTGCATCATGATTCCTTTATCTCAGTCCAAATTATAGCTAAAAAGCATTACCTTGAAAGTAATACTTATTTTATATTGAGCTGATACGTAATTGCTTTGAATATTTTATGTATAATAAGGGTCCAGTCACAAAATACAAAGTATCTTAAGTAAAATCATGATAATCTAAATAAAAAGGCATGATTTTGGAAGACATACGATATAAACAAAGATTTGAAAACTTTGAAAAATCATTTTTATTGCTACAACATGCTTTGAATATATCTGAACCATCTATAGTTGAAAAAGCAGGTATTATACAGTTTTTTGAGATAACTTTTGAACTCTCTTGGAAACTTATGAAGGACTATTTATCCTATATTGGATATGACATAAAATCTCCAAGAGAAGCTATTAAAACATCATTTAGTATTGAGATAATAATAGATGGGGAAATATGGCTTGATGCTTTATCCGATAGAAATTTAACAGTACATACGTATGATGAATCACAAGCAAATGAGATTTACATGAAAATAGAGAGAGTATATTTTAAATTACTTCAAGAGCTTTATGCTAAATTTCAGGATTTAGTATGTATGGATTAATGCAATATGAGCTAGATACGATTAGAAGCGTTTTAAAAACTCTTAATATTCAAAAGGTTATACTTTTTGGCTCTAGGGCAAAAGGAAATTATAAAAAAGGTAGTGATATTGATTTGGCTATTATTGGGGATGAAAGGAAAGTCTCTTATCAATTAAACGAAGAGACAAACCTACCTTATTTTTTTGATGTTATTAATTTATATAAAGTTACTAATAAAAATTTGATAGAGCATATTCATAGCGTAGGAAAAGTTTTATGATATGTTGATACTTAAATTTGAGATAAGGAACTGACTTCTATATTTACTTTTGATACGTAATTGCTTTAAAGATTTTATGTGCTTTCTTAGGTGTGACCATGTCGCACCTAGAGTTGGTAAAATGATGGTGCAATATTTTAGTGGGGTATTTTATCTGAATAAAAATAATTATAAAATGATGGGAACCTCCCAAAATAGGTGATGCCCAAAGGGGCACCTCCAATGCCATTAAGTTAAGGATTTTATATTTTTGGGAAACGGAGACTTTAGTCCCGTACAGTGGAGGCGAAGCCTTCCACTTCCAAATTGAGAGAACAGATATATCTCTTCACGTAACGATTCAATAAGCATATTTTTTGCTGTTTCAATGAAAGCATTAGCATTACCTAACCCCTAGATACCCAAAATTCGAGATATTCTGCTATTGACATCCTAACTACTTTCCGATAAAATTTATACGATTTTTATAAGGGGGACTTCTTATGTATACGGTACACATCAACGAATATAGTCTCTATCTATTTTACACACAAGTTATCTAACCCTATGACACGCAGAAATTTCTACATCGCCCCCATCAAAGGCTATCAATACATTTCTAAAATGTTACCTGCTTCTTGTCGATATTATCCTACTTGTTCAGAGTATGCCACATGGCAATTTGCATGTAATGTGCCCCACAAAGCACTTATTTCTAGTACTTTACGTATTTTACGATGTAATCAACTTTTTAAAGGAGGTATAGATTATCCATTCATTGCTTTTACACCCCCTAAATACTGTTTTGTTCATAGGTTTAATGGCTTTTGTGGCAAAATAA
>Ga0256827_10000900_pt1 | contig 18767 bp, 15 predicted proteins | sample CV84metaG_FD_185977 | JGI IMG/M metagenome (GOLD analysis project Ga0256827, IMG submission 185977) | Hydrothermal vent microbial communities from East Pacific Rise, Pacific Ocean - CV84 | ecosystem: Environmental > Aquatic > Marine > Hydrothermal vents | place: Pacific Ocean: East Pacific Rise... | reverse complement strand
AGAGCCGAGTTAATTACCCCAGCTTTGCGTAAAGCAGGTTGGGGTGTGGTAGAACATTCACGTATACGTTACGAATTTCCCATTACCAAAGGGCGACTAGAGGGCTACGCAGGAAAACGAAGCTCGATTATTAAAGCAGACTATGTTTTAACCTACAAAAACCGAAATGTAGCTGTTATAGAAGCCAAAAAAAGAGACCTCTACTACACCGAAGGGGTTGCACAAGCCAAAGAGTATGCCGAGCGTTTGAACATTCGTTACACCTACTCGACCAATGGAAAACGCATTTACCAAATAGATATGGAAGAGGGAACAGAGGGTGATGTAAGCCATTTTCCTACACCTGATGAACTGTGGGAGATGACCTTTCCTAAAGAGGACACAACTCTAGACAAACTCTTTGCCGTGCCGTTTGAGACCAAAGGTGGAACATGGCAACCACGTTACTACCAAGAGAATGCCATTACCAAAACCCTTGAAGCCGTGGCTTCTGACCAACAACGCATACTACTTACTCTTGCAACAGGAACAGGAAAAACAGCCATTGCATTTCAGATAGCTTGGAAACTTTTTCATGCCAAATGGAACTTGAAGTCCAATACTAAAAATGACTTTTCACGCTCACCACGCATACTCTTTTTAGCCGATAGAAATATACTAGCAGACCAAGCCTTTAACTCGTTTGGAGCATTTGAAGAAGATGCATTGGTACGCATTGACCCCAGTGAGATACGTAAAAAAGGAAGCGTTCCTAAAAATGGGAATATCTTTTTTACTATTTTTCAGACCTTTATGTCGGGCAGTGATGATACACCTTATTTTGGTGAGTATCCAACAGACTTTTTTGATTTTATTATCATTGACGAGTGTCACCGTGGGGGAGCAAATGACGAAAGCTCATGGAGAGCCATACTTGACTACTTTAGCCCTGCCTTTCAGTTGGGGCTTACAGCTACACCAAGACGAAATGAAAATGTAGACACCTACGACTACTTTGGAAAACCTGTTTATGAGTACAGTTTAAAAGAGGGAATCAACGATGGTTTCTTGACACCTTTTAAAGTAAAAGAGATAAGTACCACAGGTGACAAGTATGTGTTTACTTCTGACGATGAGGTCTTAGAAGGTGAGGTAGAAGAGGGGCGAGAGTACACGAAAGAGGAGCAGAACAAAATCATTGAAATCATGGAGATAGAGCGTTACAAAGTGCAGACCTTTATGAACATGATGAATCAAAATGAAAAGACGCTTGTTTTTTGTGAAACGCAAATTCACGCTGCTGCCATTCGTGACCTTATTAACCAAGAAGCGAAGAGCAAGAACCCAAACTACTGTGTGAGGGTGACAGCCAATGATGGGAAAAGAGGAGAGACACAGCTTAAGTATTTTCAAGATAACGAAAAGAGTATTCCGACTATTTTGACCACTTCTAAAAAGCTGAGTACTGGGGTGGATGCTCCGGAGATAAAGCACATAGTTCTACTAAGAGCTGTTAAGTCAATGGTGGAGTTCAAGCAGATAGTGGGGAGAGGAACACGGCTGTTTGATGCGAAAGATTACTTTACTATTTATGATTTTGTAGAGGCATACAAACATTTTCAAGACCCCGAATGGGACGGTGACTTGCCCGACCCTGAACCGATGCAACCCAAAGAGCCATGTAAAGTTTGCCATGAGCGACCTTGTGTTTGTGAGAAAGATGAAGAGCCTCTGTGTACGGTCTGTATGAACCGTCCTTGTGTCTGCGAAAAAGACCCAAAAGGGATGATACGCATACGACTCTCAAAAGGTAAAACATTAGAGCTAGACTCGATGGTAAAAACCTCATTTTACGCACCTGACGGAAAACCAATGTCGGCTGATGAGTTTTTGAAAAAGCTTTTTGCAGATATACCAAACTTTTTTGAGAGTGAAGCAAAACTACGAGAGATATGGTCAACACCAAGTACACGAAAACAACTACTAGAAGAGCTGAGTGAGAATGGCTACACCCATGCACAGTTAAAAGAGTTGAAGAGGCTTATAAAGGCTCAAAACTCTGATATATTTGATGTGTTGTCGTACATAGCTTACCATAGCGAGATAGTTCCACGACAGAGACGAGCGAGACAAGCAGAGATACGGTTGAAAGAGTATGACCCTGCGAAGCAGGAGTTTTTGAATTTTGTGTTGAAGCAGTATGTAGAGAATGGTGTAAAAGAGTTAGCCATTGTACGGTTAAAAGATTTATTGATTTTGAAATATCATGGAATGAATGAAGCCAAAGAAGCATTGGGTGATGTGAAGGGCATTAGTGAGTTATTTATTGGGTTTCAGAGGTTTTTGTATGAAGATGAGGTGGTGAATGAGTTTGGGTATGGTCAGATGGTAGCAGAGCCGAAGATGGGGTATGGGGAGTAGGTTTTGTTTCTGATGTATTGCGTCGGGGGTTTCGTCGGCTGAAGCCAACCCTACGGTTGCAAACATTAATTCAGTTTGGGATGTGTTTTGCGTCGGCTGAAGCCAACCCTACGGTTGCAAACATTAATTCAGTTTGGGATGTGTTTTGCGTCGGCTGAAGCCAACCCTACGGCTTTGAACCTTTAATTCAGTTTGGGATGTGTTTTGCGTCGGCTGAAGCCAACCCTACAGCTTTCAACCTTTAATTCAGTTCGGGACATGTAGGGTTGGCTTCAGCCGACGAAAAAACCCCCGACGAAAAAACATATCACCCAACCACCATCTCCAAAACCATAGAAACCCCCAACCCCATAAACGTACCAACAATGTACCCCATCATAGCCATAAGCACACCTATAGGAATAAGAGCCTTGTTGTAAGCACCTGCTAAGATAGGAGCTGAGGCTACTCCACCGATGTTGGCTAAAGAGGCAACACCCAAAGAGAACAAATCTAACTTAAAGAGTTTGGCAAAAATCACCATAATAACAGCATGAATAGCAATAATCATAAAACCAGCCATGATGTAAAGTGGGGCTTGTGTAAGTTCTGAAAAGTTGGCACGTGAAGCTATAAGTGCAACGATGAGATAGAGCATGATATTGGCTAAAGGGGCTGCAGATGACTCTTTACCTAAGGGGGTCATACCTGTTAATATACCTGCAATGGTAGCAAATATGACTATCCAAGTGGTGTTTGTTAAAAAGCTTGTTGTAGGAAGCAGTGGGGCTATCTGTTGGGCTACAACCGAGACCATGAGTGCTAAACCTAGCAACATGAAGAGGCTTGGAAAGTTTATGCTTTGTTCATCTTTTGAGTTATCTAGTTTAGAGCCTAGTTTTTCTAAAATGCTTCCGTCTGCTTTTGTCCAGTGGTTAAACTGTTTGGCAAAAGGAACAAGAGCTAAGAGAATCATAACCCATATGGCATAGTCGATGGAGTCAATGAGGAGTACATAGCCCATTTTAGAGTCGGGAAGTTCTAGTGCTGACTGAATGGCAACCATGTTACCCGTACCACCCATCCACGAACCACTCAACGCACCAAAGGCTCTCCATGCGTCAGGTTCAAAGAAGTTTTGAAGTAGGGCAAACATGATGATGAACCCTAATGAGATACTAAGTGAGGCTAAAAAGAATGTTAGTAAAATCTTTTTACCAAGTTTTAAAATGGCTCGAATGTCACTTTGAAGAAGCATAAGGAAAATCATGGCAGGAAGGAGGTTTGCCTTGAATGCTTTGTAGGCATGGTTTATCTCAGTGGTTTTTTCCCATACGCCAAAAGTAGAGAGGGTCATAACTGTAAAGTAGAGTATGACGATGGCAGGTAGGTACTCAAAAAGTTTTGCTTTCGTTTTGTTTTCAGTGTAGACAAGGATAGAAGCTATAAAAATCAAAATGCTTAGGTAGGGAAATGCTGTTGTTATCATTTGTATTCCAGTTTTAAAGTTGGTAATTATATCTAAAACTCTTTTCTTAATATTTTTTGATTATAATAAAGTTATCAAAGGAGTTTAAATGTCATTAAGTATGAATATCGATAAACTTTTAAATAGTGATGAAAAAGTTTTTGAGAATATATTAAAAAAGCTATTTATGGAAAATCTAGGTAATTCAAAGAAGGAGTTAGAAGAGAGATATAAATTTAATCATAAACTCTATGATGCCATTGATTTTACACTTCAAAAGCTTAAAAAAGAAGAGACTCTTATGAGTCGAATACTCTACAAATCATTTGGTGTGGGTAAAAAGAAAAATAAACGTAGAAAACATCTTATTTTGTTAGGGACTCAGCTTAAAGTTGAGATTGGAAATTTAGAAAGAAACATACAGAAAATTAAAGTTTATCATAAAAACACTCTTGCTAGTAGCATAGCATTAACACGTTTAAGTGATGGATTTGGTCAAAAAGTCTATAGAATAGAAGATGATGCCTTGGCTGATAAATGTAATAAATATTTAAGAAAAATTTATATTATAACAGATGAGGTAAATAGAGCCACACGGGAGCTGGATATGAAGAGTATTTTTTTAGAAAGTTCAGTTGATAAATATAGAACGTTATTAAAAAAAATACCTCGTTATCATGAGCTAAATGTTGAAAACTACATAGAGTATAAGCGTAAGTAACTACCAGACTCATTTATAGGGTTATACAGGAAGTCTACTCTAACTCTGCTAGTTGTGGGGCATACTTCTCTTCTATCTCATCTAGTGCTTCTGAAGCTATCTCTAGGCGTTCAAAAAGTTCATCTACTTCACTCTGTAGTTTTCCTACATTTTGTGAAGCTTCTATCATCATAGCGTTGTCTCCTGTGTTTGAAGCCTCTGTGAGCTTTTCATTTTCTACTTCAAGTTGCTCTTCTAGTTTCATAATTTTCTCTTCACAAAACTCTAGCTCTTTTTTATGTGGAGCATTCTCTTTGCTTCTTGCATGGGTTAGCTCTTTTTTGAGACGTTTTTTATCTTTGTTGTCTATTTTTGGTTTTGATTTTTTATCTGATTTTGTGTTGAGACTTGGCTCGACCCCTACGGACTCTTCTTCCCAACCAATTTTTTCTAGGAACTCATCATAGCTTCCGTCGAAATATTCTGCTCCACCTTTATGAAAGATGATTAATGCATCAGCTAAACGGCGTAAAAGCATCTCTGAGTGGGTAACCATAATGGTCGAACCTTTAAACTCCTCTATGGCCTTACATAGTGAGTCTATAGAGTACATATCTAGGTGGTTGGTAGGTTCATCTAGTAGCAGTAGGTTTGACTCTGTTGCTATGATTTTACCAAGCATTACACGGCTTCTTTCTCCACCTGAAAGAACGTTTATTTTCTTGTCAGCCAATTCACCTGAAAACATCATAGTCCCACAGATGCTTCTGGTCTCTGCGATACCAATTTGTAAACTAACTGATGATATCTCATCTATAATAGTGGCAGAGGTGTTTAGTCGTTCTATGTTGGTCTGTCCAAAGTGTGCCATAGAAGTAGAGGGGTGAAACTTTAGCTCTCCACCTTGCTGTGGAAGTTCTCCTGCTATGTAGTTTAGTAGTGTTGATTTACCTTTACCATTTTTACCGATGATGGCTAAGGTTTTTCCATTTTCTAAAACAAAAGAGAGGTTTTCAAAAAGTTTCTCATCTTCTTTGTACCCAAAGGCTAACTCTTCTGCTCGTAGGTTTATTTTGGCTGGTGTCTCTTTGTATTTGAAATTAAAGGCTAGGTTGCTCTCGCTTTCTAGGCTCTCCATGTCATCCATTTTGTCAAGAATTTTCTGTTTTGACTGAGCCAAGGCAGCTGTTGAGGCACGTGCTTTGTTTTTGGCTACAAACTCCTCTAACTCTTTTCGTTTTTTCTCTTGGTTCTGTCGGGTTTTTTCATAGGTTTCATCACTAAGAGCTAGAGTCTCATCATACTTTTTGGTATTCCCTTGAATCATATGAAGCATTTTTCTTTGAATTCCCATGGTATGCGTGGTAACAACATCCATAAACTCACGGTCATGGGTAATAAGAATCACTTCACCATCGAAATTACGGATAAACTGTTTTAGCCAACGTAGTGAGAGTAGGTCAAGGTAGTTTGTCGGTTCATCAAGTAGTAGCATGTTGGGTTCAGTGGCTAGAAGTTTGGCAAGGTTTATACGTATTTGGTAACCACCAGAAAAGCTTAACGGGTCTTTCTCTAAATCTTCCGTTGTAAAGCCTAGACCAAAGAGAATTTTTTCTATTTTATAAAAGTTGTACTGCTCCTCTTCACTAAGGACCAATGAACACTCTTCTCTTACTGTTGGTTCAGTAAAGACCAAGTGCTGTTTTAGAGTTCCTATTTTATAATTTTTAGGAATACTTACATCACCAGAGTCATGACTCTCTTCATCTAAGATGATTTTAAATAGTGTAGATTTACCTGAACCATTACGTCCTATAAGCCCTATTTTCTGGTTGGAGTTCATCTTGAGGTTAAGGTTTTTAAAGAGAGTTTGTCCACCGAAGCTTTTACTGAGGTTTGTTAGTTGTATCATTGTGTTCCATTTATGAAAAAATTAAACAGCATTATATCAAATATTATAATTATTTTTTAGGTGCATTATAGTAAAATCAATTTATTATTATAAATATAAGGACAAATAATGAAACTTTTTAAATATTTAGTATTAATGGCTATAGTAGGATTAACTTCACTTTTTGCAACTCAATACAGTGTGGATGTAAAAGCTTCAATGGTTACGTTTAAAATACGTCATGCTGTAGTGGCAAAGGTAGAAGGAAAATTTAATGAGTTTTCTGGAAGCTATAATTATGATGAAAATAGCAGTACATTTAGTTCTTTTATAGGTGAGGTTTCAACTGCTTCAGTGAATACTGATGATGAGTATAGAGACAAGCACCTGAAAGAGAAAGTTTTTGAGGTTGAAAAATACCCAATCATGAAGTTAGAGTTGGTAAAACAAGATGGAAACAGTTTTGAAACTGATTTAACAATTAAAGATACTACCAAACGGATCAATATGACTATCTCACTGGTAGCAGGTGTTAAAAATATGTTTATACTTTCTGGAAAAATAAATCGTAAAGATTTTGGATTGACTTTTTCAGATACTTCAAAAATAGGTGATATGAGTGTTGGAGATGAGGTAGAGATAAATATTTTATTTGGTGCTATGTAGGGTTGGCTTTAGCCGACATAAAATTATGACAACCTATCTCTAAAATCCTCATACTCAAACTCTTTAACCAATTCGATAGAGCCATCTAGTCGTTTAATGGCTATAGAAGGTAGAGGTATACCATTGAAAGTTGTAGCTTTAACCATAGTGTAGTGCATTTGGTCTTCAAACAGTATTTTATCTCCTATTTTTAGTGGTTTGTCAAATGAGTAGTCTCCCATGATATCTCCTGCCAAACAGGTGTTTCCAGCTAACCTATAAGTATGAGCTTTTTTATCTGCTTTTTCTGCTCCTTTTACTTCTGCTCTATAGGGCATGATAATAGTGTCTGGCATATGGGCTTCTGCTGATGTGTCTAGTATGGCAATATCTATACCATTATGAACGATGTCAAGTACAGAAGTAACCAGTGTTCCTGTCTCCCAACCTACAGCTTCTCCTGGTTCTAGGTAAATCTGTAAATGAGGATATCTGTTTTGAAAATCTTTGATAACCTCTATAAGTTTTTTAGTCTTATAACCTTTTTTAGTTATGTGGTGACCTCCCCCAAAGTTTACCCATTTGAGATGAGGTAAAAACTCTCCAAAGTTTTTTTCAAAGGCTTTTAAAACATTTTTAAGTGCAGATACGTCTTGTTCGCAGAGTGCATGAAAATGTAAACCATCTATTTCACTTTTAAGTAATCTACCAAAATCATCTTTATCAAGAGCATCTCGGGTTATGCCTAAACGAGAATAGACTCCACAAGGATTATAAAGTTCTACGGGTGATTCTGAATACTCAGGGTTGACTCTAAGACCAATTGAAAGTTTAGAGTTATATGATTTTGCCAATGTAGAAAATCGCTTATATTGAGAAAAAGAATTAAAGACCAAATGGTTTGAAATTTTAGAGATGGTCTCTATCTCTTTCTCTTTAAAAGCAGGGCTATATGTATGTAGCTCTTTTTTAAACTTTTCATCGGACAACTTTGCTTCATGAATACCTGAAGCACAACATCCGTCGAGGTATTTTGAAACTAAAGGGAAGCTCTGCCACAGTGCATAACCTTTTAGAGCAAGGAGTATTTTAACTCCTGTTTGCTCTTTTATATGGGCTAAGATTTTTAGATTTTCTTCTAAAAGTTTTTCATCGAGTAGCCAGTAGGGGGTTTTCATTAGTTTTCTTTAACTGTGATAACTTTATCTATGTTATTAAATATCGCTTCAACTCTCTCTTGCCAAAGTCTACCAAACTCTTTCTTCTCTTCTGGAGTTGCTACACCTTGCATAAGTTTTCCCATAAGCCCTTGCATGTTTGGATTTCCAGGGATAGAGCTATGGTCATAAGAAACGGTTACAGTTTTGTTGTTGTCTAAACGTTTGAATTCTACGGCACCATTTATGTCTGCATTGAAGTTCATGAGGTTATCTCTTGCAAATTTACCATTGAGACCTTTGAACCCACTAAGTTCTGTAGCACCTGTTATTTGAGTAATAACATTTGCTATAACACCAGTTACTCCCTCTTGCATATTATCTTTAATAGAGACAATGATGTTACCTCGTGTAGGTGTTTCATCTTTATATAAAGCTTCTAATCCTTTAAGTGTTGTAATGTATGCACCTGCAACTGTTGGGCATGAGTGTCCTGCTGATTTAACTACATCTAGGTAAGAAAACTCAACAATACCATTTTCAAAAGTTCCTAGGAAATCAGAGAGAGGGTCTTGTAGTTTAATACTTTGTACATTATTGAAAAATATTGGATAGTTCAATTTAAACTCCTTGTTTTTTTAAAGATTTTATTAAAAATTGATTAAATATGACTTAATCAATATAAATTAATTATCTTAACATAATCTATTGAAAAATATTAAAATTAATTAATTAATTAATTTATGATTAACATATGTGATTTTTAGTTGATTTAAATCAAGATGAGAGCAATGTAACTTATGATAGTATTTAGTTGAAGTTATGTATATTGCTTTATTTTATGTTTAGATGATTTTAGAGATAGTTGTCTATCACAATTGAGTAATTGTAAAATAACCGATAATTAAATTAGGAGGAAATAGTATGGCTTTGAATAGAAGAGATTTTCTAAAAAGTGCAGCAGCAGCGACAGCAGCATCTGCAGTAGGAATTGCTGTTCCATCAAATCTTGAAGCATCATCAAATGAGGCTCAAAAAGATTGGAGATGGGATAAAGCAGCATGTAGATTCTGTGGTACTGGTTGTGGTATTATGTTGGCAACAAAAGGTGGCAAAATTGTCGCTGTAAAAGGGGATCCAGCAGCACCAGTAAACAGAGGATTGAACTGTATTAAGGGTTACTTTAATGCAAAAATAATGTATGGTTCAGATAGACTTAAACAGCCGTTGTTAAGAATGAATGACAAAGGTGAGTTTGATAAAAAAGGTAACTTTAAACCTATCTCTTGGGAACGTGCTTTTGACGAGATGGAAAAATATGCTAAAAAAGCATTGGCACATGGTGGACCTGAGTCTGTTGCTGTATTTGCTTCTGGACAATATACTATTATGGAAGGTTACGCTGCTCAGAAAATGATGAAAGCTGGTTTCCGTTCAAATGCAATTGATCCAAATGCTAGACACTGTATGGCATCTGCTGTTGTTGGTTTCTACCAAACATTTGGTGTTGATGAGCCAAGTGGATGTTATGATGATATTGAGTTGACTGATACAGTTATCTCTTGGGGTTCAAACATGGCAGAGATGCACCCAATTCTTTGGTCTCGTGTAACAGACAGAAAACTTTCTGATCCAGATAGAGTTAAGATTGTATCTATTCAAACCTATACTCATAGAACTTCTGATATTGCAGATACAGAGATTCTATTCTCTCCAAATACTGATACAGCTCTTTGGAACTATGTTGCTCGTGAAATCGTAATGAGAGACAAAAAAGGTGGTGGTAAAGAAGATATCATCGACTGGGATTTTGTAAATCAAAATATGGTATTCGCAGCTGGTCCTGTAAATATTGGTTACGGTATGAGAAGAGCATCTGATAAATCTATTAAAGATGGTAAATATACTGCTCTTGAGATGGAAACCATTAATAAAGAGATGAAGAAAAAAGTTTCTGCCAAAGAGGCACCTGCTCTTGAACCTTATGGGTATAAAGAGGGTGATATTATGGAGAATACTCCAGGAACACTCAAGCACTGGCATATCTCTTTTGAGGAGTATAAAAAATCTTTAGAGCCATACACTCTTGATTATACTGCTAAGATTGTAAAAGGTGATCCAAACGAAGATATTGAAGAGTTCAAAAAGAAACTTCAACAGTTGGCTGAACTTTACATTGAAAAAGATAGAAAAGTAATTTCATTCTGGACAATGGGTATGAACCAACATACACGTGGTACATGGACAAATACACTTTCGTACAACGTTCACTTTATGCTTAATAAACAAGCTGTTCCAGGTTCTGGTGCGTTCTCACTTACAGGTCAACCATCTGCTTGTGGTACTGCTAGAGAAGTTGGTACATTTACACATAGATTGCCAGCCGATATGATGGTTAAAAACCCTAAACACAGAGCAATGGCAGAAGAGAAATGGATGATTCCACAAGGAACACTTAATGGCGTTGGTAAACAGCACATTATGAAAATCCATAGAGACATTGAAGATGGTCTTGTTAAGTTTGCATGGGTTAACGTATGTAATGCTTACCAAGATTCAGCATCAGCTAGTCACTGGATCAAGGCAGCAAGAGAGATGGATAACTTTATTGTTACTTCTGATGGTTACCCTGGTATATCTGCAAAAGTTTCTGACCTTGTACTTCCATCTGCAATGATTTATGAAAAATGGGGTGCTTACGGAAATGCTGAAAGACGTACACAACACTGGAGACAACAAGTTCTTCCTGTAGGTGATGCAATGTCAGATACATGGCAGTGGGTTGAGTTCTCAAAAAGATTTACCGTTAAAGACCTTTGGGGTGAGTGGAAACCAAGTGGACCAAGAAAGAAAGCACTTCCAAATGTAATTGCTGAAGCAAAAAAAATGGGGTATACAGAAGATACAACCATGTTTGATATTCTCTTTAACAACAAAATTGCAAAAGGGTATAAACTTGATCAAAAAGATCCTATCCAAAAAGGTTACGATAACTCTGAGTGTTATGGAGATAAGCGAAATGTTGTTGGTTCTGATGGTAAAGTATTTAAAGGTTATGGTCACTTCCTTCAAAAATATCTTTGGGAAGAGTATGCGTCATTTACAAGAGGACACGGTCATGACCTTGCTCCATTTGATATGTACCACAAAGTTCGTGGACTTAAATGGCCAGTTGTTGATGGAAAAGAGACACAGTGGAGATTTAACGTTAAGTATGACCCATATGCAGCAAAAGCTGTAAAAGCATCAGGAAACGGCTCTACTCACGCATTCTATGGTAAATTGGCGAAGAACCTTCTTCAAGGTGATTTAAATGGTCCAGATAAGAAACTAGGTAAGAAAGCACTTCCAGATAAAGCGAAAATTTTTGCTAGACCATACATGGATCCTCCTGAAATGCCAGATGAGTCTTATGATACTTGGTTATGTACAGGTCGTGTTCTTGAACATTGGCACTCAGGTACAATGACCATGAGAGTTCCAGAGCTTTTCCGTGCTGTTCCTGAAGCGTTATGTTACATGAACCCTAAAGATGCTAAGGCTAAAGGTCTTAAACAAGGTGGACTTGCATGGGTTGAGTCACGTCGTGGTAAAGTAAAAGCAAGAGTTGAAACCAGAGGAAGAAACAGACCACCACAAGGATTGGTGTTTGTACCTTGGTTTGATGAGAAAGTATTTATTAACAAAGTATGTCTTGATGCTACTTGTCCTATGTCTAAACAGACAGATTACAAGAAGTGTGCAGTTAAGATTTACAAGGCGTAATTGATGGCTAACTCCGACAACAAAAAAACCGATAGACGGAAATTTTTCGCAACAACCCTTCAAAGTGTTGGCTTAACAGCTCTTGGTGGAATGTTGTGGAGTGGCTATACAAATGAGGTAAAAGCCTCACCTTTGGTACTACGACCCCCTGGAGCGATTAAAGAGAATGACTTTTTATCAGCGTGTATTAAGTGTGGATTGTGTGCTGAGGCATGTCAAAATAGAGAGACCAATAGAGACAAAGAGACAGGTCTTGCTAAAAAAGGAACACTGAAGATGGCAAAAGGTGGTGACCATAGATTAATTGGTACACCATTTTTTATTCCAACTGAAGTTCCCTGTTTTATGTGTGAGGATATTCCTTGTGTTCCTGTTTGTCCATCGGGTGCTTTAGATCAACTCTCGGTATCTAACGATAAGGGAGAGCTTGATATTAACAAAGCATCTATGGGATTGGCTGTGGTTCATAAAGAGTCTTGTATTGCCTTTTGGGGGATTCAGTGTGATGCGTGTTATCGTGCTTGTCCTCTCTTAGGAGAAGCCATAACCATTGAGATGCATAGAAATGAGCGAACAGGTAAACATACTTTTATGTTGCCCATCGTTAATGACAATGCTTGTACAGGTTGTGGTCTTTGTGAACAAGCATGTGTTACAGAAAAACCTGCTATTTTTGTACTTCCAAACGAAGTTTCAAAAGGTAAAGCAGGTGATCACTATGTTAAAGGTTGGGACAAAGAGGACGAGAAGCGAATTGAAAATGCAAAAGCTGAAGAGACAACAACAGAACGCTCTAATCAAAGTTCAGCTGACTATCTTAACTCAGGAGATTTATACTAATGAATAAAATTAAATATTTACTCCTTAGAAGAGTGACGCAGATTATTATTTTGGGATTGTACTTCGGTGCCAATGCCTATGGTTGGAAGATGTTGTCTGGAACTTTTGGTTCATCTAAACTCATGGGATTCATCCCATTAGCAGACCCTTACACCACACTTCAAGTGTTGGCTTCGGGGTTTGTTTTGGGTGCAGATGTACTTTTAGGTGCATTGATAATAACCATATTTTATATGGTTGTCGGTGGACGAGCATTTTGTTCTTGGGTCTGTCCTATTAATATGGTAACAGATTTAGCCAATTGGTTAAGACGAAAGCTAAAGCTTGATAAAGAAGAGGTGAACTACAGATTTTTGAAACGAAATACACGATACTGGATAATGGTATTGGGTCTTATTGTCTCTGCTGTAGTTGGTATCGCTGCTTTTGAAGTTTTTAGTCCTATTACCATTATGCAAAGAGGTATTGTTTTTGGATTTGGTATGGGGTTCGCTGTCGTTTTGGCAATTTTTCTTTTTGATTTGTTTGGTGTTAGAAATGGTTGGTGTGGGCATCTGTGTCCTTTGGGTGCTGCCTACTCTATCATTGGGAAAGCAAGTATTATAAGAGTTGACCACAATCATGAAAACTGTACTAACTGTATGGAGTGTAAGATTGTGTGTCCAGAAAATCATGTGTTACATATGGTTAATAAAGAGAGTATTATGGTGACAGATGGAGAGTGTACCAATTGTGGTCGCTGTATAGATGTCTGTGGTGATGATGCTCTTGAATTTAGTATTAGAAATTTTTTGAAAAAATAAACAGGAGGAATGGAAAATGACAAAAATTGTAAAAGTAATAGCTTTAGCTTCGCTACTTGCTCCAACACTTTATGGTGCCAGTACCGTAGCTTGTAAAGGGTGTCATGGTGCAAACTTTGAGAAGAAAGCGATGGGTAAATCTAAAGAGGTTAACAAGATGAGTAAGGCTGATATAGTAGCTGCACTTAAAGGTTACAAAGATGGTTCTTATGGTGGAGCTATGAAAGGTATTATGAAAGGTCAGGCTGCTGCTCTTTCTGATGCTGATATTGAAGCACTTGCTGCTGAAATTACAGGTGGAGGTGCAGCTGCACCAGCTAGTAAAAGTGATGATAAGGCAGAAGCTCCTAAGGCAGAAGCTCCTAAAGCAAAAGGTGTTGTAGACCTTAATGAAAAAGTTGATACTCCAGAGAGATTATCAAAAGATGATTTGGGTAACAAAAAAGTAGTTACTGAGTCTGTTCTTGGTTTAAGAAAAACAGATATTTATAGTGAAGAAGATGACACAACAGGGATGAAGACTCAGTATGGTTCAGATGCTCCTGGTACATCTCAAAGAATTGCAAGAGCATTCCAAGATGCACCACCAATGATTCCTCACTCAGTTGAAGGACTATTACCAATTAAAGCAGGAAACAACCAATGTATTGGTTGTCACATGCCAGAAGTTGCTGCAGGTGTAGGAGCTACTCCAATTCCTAAATCTCACCTTACAAACTTTAGACCAACACACAAAGTGGTTGATGGTACATTTAAGAAATCAATTGATAACTACAAAAATGAGATAGCTATCTCTAAACCAGGTAAAAAACTTGTTATGGCACGATTTAACTGTTCTCAGTGTCACGCACCACAATCAAGAGGAGATTTGGCTGTATCTAATACATTCCAAGGTGGATTCTCTGAAAAAGATGGTAAAAGTGGTTCTTCATGGTATGACCATATGACAGATGACTTAGCAACTGTTGGAGAGAAAGACTCTGTGGTTACAGCTGATGATATTGCCAACAAAAACTCACCTGCTGGTGCAAGTATTTGGACAAAGCAACACCACTAGATGATGAAAAGAAGAGAGCTATTTAGCTCTTTTGCTTCTGCTTTTAGAGGTGACTCTAAAGCAGAGGTCAAAGAGAGTATTATCAGACCACCTTATTATGCAGAGTTAGAAGCTTTTGCTCTCTGTGTAGAGTGTGAAGAGAAAAAGTGTGCCTCTATTTGTGATGAAAATATTATTTTTATTCAAGAAGATGGTTCACCTAAACTTGATTTGACCACTGCAACTGGTTGTACATTTTGTGATGAGTGTGCAGAGGTTTGTGCGTTAGATGTCTTGCAAATAGATAAGATGCGTAAAATAGACGCTTTAATAGAGATAGATATACTTAAATGTTTAAGTTGGCATGATACCATGTGTTTTTCTTGTAAAGACCCATGTATAGACAATGCTATTGAATTTTTAGGTATGTTTCGACCCACAATTAATCAAGATAAGTGTACTTCATGTGGTTTTTGTACTTATAAATGTCCGACCAATGCGATTACGATAAAATCGAATATAGAGGAGATATAATGCGATATATTTTACTATTTTTACTATTTTTTTTACAACTAAATGCCAAAGAGTTAAAACCAACCTTTGTTTATGAGGGGAGTGGTGCTGTAACCGATTTGGTTTACAGTGATGGTAAACTCTACGCTGCAACAGCTGAGGGTAAGGTAGATATCTATGATACCAAAGAGCAAAAGCTTATTAAAACCATTGAAGTTCCAAGCATAAAAGATTTTACAGGGGAAGAAGTTGCTTCTAAAATCTATTCGGTAGATATACTAGATGAGAAAATTATGATAGCTTCACAAGGTAAAATGGGTTATAGACGGGTACATATTTATGCAGATAATAATTTAAGTGAGATTATAAATAGTTCGGATTCTTATACCATCGCAAAAGCAAAATTTGTAGATAAAGAGCATTTGTTAATAGCGTTGCTTAGTAATGAGCTTATTTTATATGATATTAAAAACAGAAAAGCCATCTACCGAGAGCAAATTTCAGCTTCAAAGTTTTCAGGCTTCGCTCTGAATGAGAAAAAAGATGAAGTGGTTATGGTTGATGAGAGTGGTGATTTAAAACTTATTGGTGTTAAAGATGCTAAGGTTTTGAAGGAGTTTAAAGGACAAAATGTTGATAATGTTTTTCAAATTGACTATAAAAATGGCTTGATTATCACAGCAGGTCAAGATAGACGATGTGCCATCTATAGTAAAGATGGAAAAATTGCCTATCATAAAGATGGTAGCTTTTTAATCTATGGTGCAGGGCTGAGTCCGAGTGGTAAAATAGGTGCTTTTGCAAAAGATGAACATAATAATGTGAGCCTTTTTAATACCTTAACTAAATCAGACCTCTATCTATTGGGTGAACATAAGGCAACAATTAGTAGTATTTTGTTTATTACGGAAGATGAGTTGTTTACAGCAAGTGATGATACACATATAAATTATTGGAAGTTATAAGATGGCAATAGTAGAATTAAACGAAGAGAATTTTCAACAAGAGATGGACAATGCTTTTGAGCAGAAAAATGTGGTGATATTGAAATTTGGTTCAGAGTATTGTGTCTCATGTCACTCTTTGGAGTGTGAGCTTGAAGAGATAGACGAAGAGGTAGAAAATGTCTCTGTATTTAACATAGATACAGACGAATCAGCAGAGATAGCAGAACAGTATAATGTGTATGAGTTGCCAACTATGGTAATATATAGTGACAGTGAAACTATTATCTACAACAAGTCAGGTGTCATATTGGCACAAGACATAGAACAAATCATTAAAAACAAGGAGCGTTAAGATGAATATTTCAAGTATAGTGGTTCAGACATTACCCGAAAATGTAGAGAGTGTTATTCAGAGTTTAAAAGAGAGTGGCATTTGTGAATACCATTTACATGACCCAAAGGGTAAGATAATTGTAACCATTGAGGGTAAAGATGTAGAAGAAGATATAGCAAAACTTGTAGAAGTTCAGATTATACAAGATGTTATTGCAGCAGATATGATGATGACTTATCAGGAAGATCAGCTTGATGAAGAGATAAAAAAGTTAGATGAACAAGGTATAGTACCTGAGATGCTCAATGATGGAAATATGGATCCAAGAACAATTGTCTATAATGGTGATTTGAAAAAACGCTTTTAAGAAACATTAGGTTATACTAATTTAAATTAAATAAAACAAGGATAAACAACATGGATTTAACAGATTTACTAAAGATGGGTGCAAGTGCAATACAAGGGAACAGTGATGATGCTACAACAGGACTAGACAGTGATATGCTAACAGGTGCTTTAGGTAAGTTACTTGGTGGTGGAACTGATGGTGGACTTGATTTAAGTTCATTGGTTTCTGGTCTTTCAGAAAATGGTTTAGGTGGAATCGTAGGTTCATGGTTGGGTTCAGGTGAAAATGAAGCCATCTCTATGGATTCTATTACTGATCTACTTGGTGCTGATAAAGTTTCTGAGTTTGCTTCAAGTTTAGGTCTTTCTGACGACTCTGCAAAAGGTGCTTTAGCAGATATGTTACCATCAGTTGTAGATAAAGCAACAGAGGGTGAAGGTTCTATTGTAGAAGATATGTTATCTCAAATCGGTGGTGCTGAAGGTGCTATGGGTATGTTAGGTAAAATGTTTAAATAATACTTTTTCTCATTCCCAAGTTCCAGCTTGGGAATACATATAGGACTTTTATGCGTTCTCTTTTAACTCTTTTTTTTCTCCCTCTTTTTCTTTATGCTACAGAATTTAAAATAGCTTCATACAATGTAGAAAACCTTTTTGACATGGTTAATAATGGTACAGAGTATGATGAATATAAACCTCATAAACATAACTGGACAGGTGCTAATTTAAAGAAAAAGCTTCTTAATGTTTCAGAAGTAATATGTGATATAAATGCAGATATTATAGGACTTCAAGAGATAGAAAATGAGAATATTTTAAAACTCCTTCGAAAGTCTCTACGTTCTACAGGCTGCTACTATAAATATTTAGCTGTTACGCATAAAAAAAAATCAGCGATTCAAGTAGCGATTCTTTCAAAATTACCTATAACTAATGTAAAAGAGATAATAGTAAACAAAAAGTTAAAATATCGTAATATTTTAGAAGTAAAATATATGATAGAAAAACGACCCCTTTTTCTATACATAAATCACTGGACATCTAAAAAATCTTCAGAGAGTAAACGACTGTTATCAGCAAAAGTATTAAAAAAACGCTTAAACAGTTTGCCTAAAGGAAGAGAATATATTTTACTTGGTGATTTTAATTCTGATTATAATGAGTACAAACATATGGAGGTACAACATAATGATACAGATGGTAAAACTGGAATAAATCATATTTTAGAAACCATTATAGATGGTAGATTGGTTAATGAAAAGGATATAAACTTAAAGAGTAATCTTCACTATAATTTGTGGTTAGAACTTCCAAATTTTCAACGTTGGAGTCATAATTATTATGGAAAGAAACAAGCTTTAGATTCTATAATTTTACCAAACAGTATGTTTGATGGAAAAGGTATAGACTATGTAAATAATAGTTTTAACGTTATTAAACCTCCTTATCTCTTTCATAAAAAAGGGTACATAAATAGATGGCAATTTAAGAAAAAACGACATGTCGGGAAAGGTTACTCTGACCATTTACCTATAGTTGCTACTTTTTCTACAAAAGCATACTTAGCAGGTAGTAATAGTACGGTTAAGAGAGATGGGAAAATAGAAGATTTATATAAAAAGAAGTTAGACTCTTCCATTTTATTAAAAAATATAAAAGTAATTTTTAAATCTTCCTATCATGCCATTATAAAACAGTCAGAAAATGGAAGAGCTATTTTTGTATATGGTGCAGATGGTTTAGAGCAGGGCAAGGCATATGATATAGTAGTTCAGAAAACAAAGAACTATAATGGACTTTATGAGATTATAAACTTTTCTCTAGCATATGCTTATGGTAATACCCAAATAGACAATATGTTTTACAGAGGTAAATTGGACTTTTCTAATAGAGAGTTAGAGAATGAAGTTGTTAGAAATCTAAAGGGAGTTTATAGAA
>Ga0256827_10000899_pt1 | contig 18768 bp, 18 predicted proteins | sample CV84metaG_FD_185977 | JGI IMG/M metagenome (GOLD analysis project Ga0256827, IMG submission 185977) | Hydrothermal vent microbial communities from East Pacific Rise, Pacific Ocean - CV84 | ecosystem: Environmental > Aquatic > Marine > Hydrothermal vents | place: Pacific Ocean: East Pacific Rise... | reverse complement strand
ATTTTTAATATTTATTGATTTTTAATAGACATTTTTCTGATAATACTCTATAATAAGATAGTTTAATTAAAAGGATAAATAATGTCTATAGGTAAAAAACTCCTTAGCCTTGCTGGGTGTACACTATTTGTTGGTGCTGTTAGTATTTATGCTACAGAGAGCGATAAGAAGCAAGAGAAAATAGAAAATACTATTGCTAAAATAAAAGATGCAGGTAATAAAAATGCAACTGAAGCTGGTATAACAGCTAATAGCCTACTAAAAAAAGCATACTCTTATATTGGAAATCTTCAAAAGTATAGCTTTGAGGCTACTATTGTTAATGAAGATGATTTAGGTGGAGAGATGTTAATTTATCTAAGACACCATTATAAGGTTTCAGTTGTAGCTCCCGATAAAATTCGTATGGATGTTAGAGGAGATATTGAAAATAAAGATAGTTACTTCAAAGATGGTGTAGTTTCAATCATCAATGATGATAAAAAGAGTTATGCTCAAGTAAAAGTTTCTCCAAACATTGATGATGCTCTTGATGATTTAAAGAGTATTTATGGATTTACTATACCATTGACACAATTTTTATATAGTGATATGGATCAAGATATTAATAGTTCAATAAAAGGTTACTACTTAGGAACTGTTTCAGTAGATAAAAAACCTTGTTACTATATTGCTTTTCCTGAAAAAGAGTGGGATGTTCAATTTTGGATAGAAAAAGGAGATACTCCCCTCATTAGAAAAGTATCATACCTTGATAAGATGAGAAAAGGTCAACCAAGAAGTATGATTACTTTAAACTGGGATATTAACTCTACTATTGATGAAAAGATATTTGATTTTAAAGCTCCTAATGGCATAGAAAAATCAAAAATTCTCACAAAAGAAGAGGCTCAAAAATTAGATATAAAAAAAGAGATTAATACAAAGGAAATAAAATGAGAACAAAACATATTTTTATGGGTAAATTCATAGCCATTGCCATGTTAGTTGGTGTATTATCTCCATCTATTAGCATAGAAAGTAAAATTGATTTAGATAAAGATATATTGACTAATTTAACAAGTAGTGACATCTCTATTTCACTCTTTTCAGAAGCTCAAGCAAGAAGAGGAAGAGGGATGGCTCGTCGTAGTGGACGAAGAGCTGGTAGAAGATCAGGAAGAAGAAGTGGAAGAAGAGCAAACTTTCGTCATGGTGGAGGATACTATGGAGGTCACCACCATCACCATCATCACCATGGACACTACCACCATGGAGGATATTTTGTTGGAGGAATGGTTGCAGGAGCTGTAGTAGGAGCTGCTGTTAGTTCTAGCATAGATAATTGTACTACAGTTTACATTGAAGGTCTTAGATATAAAGATTGTGGAGATGGACCTATTAGATACTAAGTCAATTAAAAAAAGAGTAGTTTTATGAAGTACAGTCAACACAATCCTGAACCTTTAGTATTGAAAGAGGGGTATTTCATAGATAAATACTATAACAATTATGAAGACATGGAAGATAGTGCTAAAAACTGGAAATACAACTGTCTATTTCAATTAAAACCAAATGCACTATTAGGTCATAATCGTATTTTACAACTCTCTTTTATGCAAATAGGATATGTTTCAAGATCTGGTGGATTAATGCATGACACATACTCTGCTATAGATTGTATATCTGTAGCTATTATAGAGAACTGTGAAGGTAAAGCTTGCTTTCATCGTACAAAACTAGAGAGTGGAGACATAATATTTTTTGATAATCTACATCCATATAATTTTGTAATAAATTCTCATATTGATTTAATTGTAATCAATATTAAAATTAGTCATCTAGGTTTACTAAATGAGAAAATTTCAAAAATCTTTAACCATACAATAAAAGATATAGATGGAGCCTTTTCAAAATTTTTAAATAATACTTGGAAACAGTTTACAAATAATTCTGAAAATAAACATATTAAAGATAGAGTTCAGGAAGTAGAAAAAAAGATAATGTCTATAATAAAAGCTCTTGTAGATTCTAAAGAGTATAAAGTTCCAAAACTAAATAAAGGTGAAGAGGTAGCATTAAAAATTCGTGATCAAATTTATACACATATGGATGGTAAAGTTGATATATATTCATTAGCAAAGCAATATAAAGTTAGTGAAGGTACTTTACAAAATAGTTTTAAATCACTATTTGGCTTTACTCCAAAATATTTTTTAAGACAAATGAAATTAAACCTTGTTTATCGTGATTTAAAACAAGCTAACTATAAAGAGGAGACTGTCTTAAATATAGCTAGACGATGGGGTTTTATGCACATGGGGCATTTTTCTAACTACTATACTAAACTTTTTAATGAAAATCCATCTCAAACACTAAAAAAATCATATTTAGATGAAAATATAATATCTAATGAATGTGTTGAGAGAAAAGAGGAGATATAGTAGTCTCTCTTTATACTACAGGAGAGACTTCTTCTTCTAAATCTAACCAATAAATAAATAGTGTATAACCTAAAACAAAGACTACTCCACCAATAAATAGACCTATAATACCATGTGCTATTAATCCACCAATAGCCCCTATAAAAATAATAGCCATAGGAGCTTCTACACCTCTAGCCAATAAGATAGGTTTTAAAACATTATTCATAAGACCTACAATAATATTCCATACTAAAAAAGCAATAGCAGGTGCTGTATCTGTAACATTAAACATATATAAAGATAGTGGTATAAGAATAAGAAGTATATCAATTTGAACAATAGCTAAAACTAAACATACTAAAGCCAATACACCTGCACCTGGTATATCCATAACCATAAATCCCATACCAGCTAGTAGTGTTTGAATAATTGCAATACCTAAAATACCATTAACCACTGAAGTTACAGTATCACGAGAAAGATCTGTCATCTCTTTACCTTTTCCTCCAACAAATCTTGAAAATATTATCTCTGTAACTCTTCGTCCACCCTCTGCATTTGCAAGAAATATACCTGCAATTATAATAGAAAATATTAACATTAAAATACCAATAACTATTCCTCCTGCTGATTTAACAAGCCACTTACCCATTTTTTTAATTTGAGGAGCTAACTCACCTAATGTTGCTTTTGGGTCTTCAGATGCTTTTGTCCAAAAAATTGACAATTTTTTACCAACAAGTGGCAAATCTGCAACAGATTCAGGAGGAGCTGGAATAACAATAGTACCTTTTTTTAAATCTTCAGATATAACATGTGCTTCATTCATTAATGTATTACTCAGCATAATAGTTGGTGTAATAAGAATAATAAGCATTAAAGAGGTAAAGAGTGTAGCTGTCCAAGCATTACTCAGATTAAGTTTTTTTTGCATCCATTGGTACAATGGATAAGCTCCTACAGCTATAATAATACCCCATAATACTGGAGCTAAAAATGGAGAAGCTATATATAAACACCATGCACTAAGTAGAACAATAACCCCTATACGAATAGCATTATCAATAGTATTATTATGCTTTAAAGATTGTTTTTGAATCATAGTAAGTCTTCCTTAAATTTTAGAAATATAAATTTTTGTTAAGTTTATCAAAAAAAACTTTTTTTGTCTATCCTAAAACCAAAAGAGTTAAGATAAAAGTTACATCAGCATTTATCTTTTCTACTCTATAAGAGCTTATCCCAACAAGAAAATATAGTGTTGATATAACTATTTTTTTAAAAATTAGATGGTGTAGGTGTATTTATAAGATTATAAAACTCAGAACGGGTTCTTGTATCACTCTTAAATAAACCACGAAGAGCAGAACTTACTGTTGTTGAGTTTATCTTCTGTACACCTCTCATCTCCATACACATATGTCTAGCATGAACAACAACTGCTACACCTTTTGGTTGAATTGTATTTAAAATAGCATCTGCTATCTGCTCTGTCATTTGCTCTTGAATCTGTAAGCGTCTTGCATATACATTTACAATTCTTGGAATTTTAGATAGTCCTACTACTTTTCCATTTGGTATGTACGCGACATGTACTCTACCTATGATTGGTAACATATGATGTTCACACATTGAATAGAATTCAATATCACGAACAAGTACCATCTCATCATTACTTGTAGTAAAAAGAGCTTGGTTTAGTATATCTTCTGGATTTTGAGTATACCCCTCTGTAAGAAATTTTAATGCTTTTGTAACACGCGATGGCGTCTTCAAAAGTCCTTCTCTGCTAGGATCTTCTCCTAGAAGTTCAAGTATTTTAGTAACAGCTTGTTCAAACTCTTCGTCTTTTGTCATGATTTAACCTAATAATTATTTGTCATAATTGTACCTAAAAAGCTTTAAATTCGTTTTTTTAACATAATTTAGATAAAATCACGCAATTTATAATATAAAAGGATAGTAGTGAAAGTTACAGTAGAAAAGATTGACGAAGCTAATATATTGGTAAAAGGGACTATAGAAAATAGTCTTATCGAAGAGAGTGTAAACAGACTTGCTAAACAAGCTGGTAAAGAGATTAAAGTTGATGGTTTTAGAAAAGGTAAAGTACCTGCTCATGTTGTAAAAGCTATGCATGGTGAAAAACTACAGCAAGATGCTGAAGGTGAAAGACTTAGAGAGCTTATGGATGCTGGCATAAAAGAAGCTGGTGTTAATGCTTCAGACATCATAGGTGAGCCAAATTTCAAGAAATATGATAAAAATGATAATGGTATAGACATAGAGCTTGAAATCTCTTTAAGACCAACATTTGAGCTTGATGGTTATGAAAAAGCAGTACCTGCATTTGAAAAACCAACAGCAGATGACTCTGAAGTAACAGAAAAACTTTCTGAAATAGCTAAACAACAAGCTCCATTTGAAAAAATCAAAGACAAAAGAGCAGTAGAGAATGATGATACTGTTATTATTGACTTTGAAGGTTTTGTTGATGGTGTAGCATTTGACGGTGGAAAAGCTGAGAAATTCTCACTTAAAATTGGTTCTGGTCAATTTATCCCTGGTTTTGAAGAGCAAATCATTGGTATGGAGTATGAAGAGGAAAAAACTATTGAAGTTACTTTCCCTGAAGCATACCAATCAAATGAACTTGCAGGTAAAGCAGCAGAGTTTAAAGTAGTTCTTCATGAAATACAAGAACAAGTAGAAGCTGAAGTAAATGATGAGATGGCTCAAAAACTTCTTCAAGATGAAAAAGCAACTCTTGATACTCTTAAAGAGAAACTAAACGATCAAATTGTTCAAGAAAAAGTTTCTAAACTTTATAATGAAGATTTAAAACCAAAACTTATTGAAGCACTAGTAGAACACTTTGATTTTGCACTACCAAACAATATTGTTGAGCAAGAAGTAGATGCAAAAATCAATGCAAAAGCAAAAGATATGAAACCTGAAGAGCTTGAAGAGTATAAAGATAATGCAGATAAAGTTGAAGAGCTTAGAGATGAAGTAAGAGATGAAGCAAAACAATCTGTTAAAGCTACATTTATAGTGGATGCTCTTGCTAAGAAAGAAGAAGTAAATGTTGACGATAAGGAAGTATCACAAGCAATTTACTATGAGTCTATGATGTCTGGTCAAGATCCAGAGCAAGTAATTAAGTACTACACAGACAACAATCTTCTTCCTGCTGTTAAAATGGGAATGATTGAAGATAAACTATTTGGTAAACTTTTAGGTTTAGACAAATAATTACAAATAAGTATTTCACCTTTTATAGGTGAAATACAGGTGCGTTAAAAAATCCACTATACATTTAAAATTAAGTGACTTTTTTAACCTACCAAAACTAGTTTAAATAAAAGAAAATTAAAAAAGGTTCATTAATGAGTTATATTCCATATGTTGTAGAACAAACAGGTAGAGGTGAGAGATCTTATGATATCTATTCACGACTATTAAAAGATAGAATTATTATGCTAAGTGGAGAGGTAAATGATCAAGTTGCTTCTTCTATAGTAGCACAACTTCTTTTTCTTGAAGCACAAGATCCAGATAAAGATATTTACTTTTACATAAACTCACCAGGTGGAGTTATAACCTCTGGTCTATCTATGTTTGATACTATGAACTATATTAAACCTGACATTGTAACTATCTGCATAGGTCAAGCAGCTTCTATGGGTGCATTTCTTTTAGCATCTGGTACAAAAGGTAAGCGTTATGCTCTACCAAATGCTCGTATAATGATACATCAGCCATCGGGTGGAGCACAAGGTCAATCTACAGATATACAGATACAAGCTCAAGAGATACAGAGACTAAAAGATACTCTAAATCAAATACTTGCAGAACAAACTGGTAAAAAAGCAAAACAGATAGAAAAAGATACAGAAAGAGATAACTTTATGTCTGCTAGTGAAGCAGCAGATTATGGTCTCATAGATAAAGTACTTACTAAAAGTTTCATATAAGGTAAGGTAGATGATTAGAAATATAGTTGTATATCCAGATAAGAGATTAAAACTCATATCTAAAGAAGTTACATCATTCGATAACAACCTACATGAACTTCTTGATGATATGTATGAGACCATGTGTGCTAAAAATGGTGTTGGTCTAGCAGCCATACAAGTAGGTGTTGATATGAGAGTACTCATTATCAATGTTCCACTAGAAGTAGCAGATGGAGAACACGATCAACCTAAAGAGAATACTTTAGAGATGATCAATCCTGTTATCACATATAAAGAGGGTTCAGAAAAATTTCAAGAGGGTTGTCTATCTATTCCTGGCATATATGAAGATATAGTAAGAGCTAAACAAGTAAAAGTTGAGTACTTTGATAGAGACGGAAATAGTCAAACAATCGAAGATGATGATTTTTTAGCTGTAGCTATTCAGCATGAAATCGATCATTTAGATGGAAAAGTTTTTATAGAAAAATTATCTTTTACAAAAAGAAAGAAGTTTGAAAAAGAGTGGGCAAAAATACAAAAAGGTTCTTAAGTCTTCTAAAGACCAAAGACCTGAGTCCAATAAGTTATATATTGAGAATTACTATTACTAACCATAGCCATACCAAATGTTCTATATTTAGCATACATTAAATTTTTACAGTGACCATCACTTGCAATCAATTCAGCCATAACACTATCTAAACTTTTTTGTCCAGCAGCTATATTTTCTCCTGCTAAACCACCAAAACCATTATAGGTTGCTCTATCTTGCACAACACTACCTCTATTTAAGTTATATCCAGAAGCTGTCCAGTCAGATACAGTTCCTGAACCTGTATGACTAAAGTAATTCATACTTGCCATATCTTGACTATGTTCATAGGCAGCCCCATATAGTGATTCATTCCAAGTTAAAGCTACTACAGCAGGCATAATACCATAAACACCACAATCTTGAGGTTGAGATCTCATATTATTTACAGCATTAATATACTCTTGCATTCTTTGAGAAGATACAGGAAGCTGATCTGAAGGAATTATAGTTTCATGTTTACTTTTACCACTTCTACTGTCTTGAACCTCTTTATACTTATCTCGTATCTCCTTAAAATCTCCACTACAACCAGAAAACAGAAATACGCTAAGAATAATAATAATTTTTTTTTCTTCTACCATGTGTTATCTTTAATTTATATTTTTTAAAGCTAATTTTATCTTTAATTCTCTTATAAAAGTCATAAATGTGAAAAATATGTCATTAATTCTTCACTTTTTTTAATATTACAATTTGACATATTTCAAACACTTCTTAAAAAAAAGTGATAAACTAATTGCATGAATAAAAAAGTAAATAGTGGTACACCACCAAAAATAAAAGAAAAAATTAGACTAGATAGTATTGTAAATAGACTAACATCTGCTACACTAGATGGTGTTAATGCTAGGGTTATTGAAGTTGAAGCTACATTTACAAAAGGATTACCTGGATTTACTGTTGTTGGTTTAGCAAGTTCGGATATACAGGAGTCAAAGGAGAGAACAAAATCTGCACTACTAACAAATAATTTTACATTTCCTCCATTAAAAATAACAATAAATTTAAGTCCAAGTGATTTAGCTCACAAGTCTGGAACACATTTTGATCTATCATTAGCACTACTTATAGCACTAAATAAAACTAACATTGATGAAGATGGACTATTTGTTTTTGGTGAGTTAGGTCTTGATGGAAAGGTAAAAAGTAGTTCTATGCTATTTCCTCTTATACTATCTCTTAAAGAGCAAGGACTCATAAAAAGAGCCATAGTACCACAAGAAGCACTAAAATACCTATCTCACATATCAAATGTTGATTTTATAGCTGTAGACACCCTACTAGAAGCCATAAATATTGTAAAAAATAAAGATTTTAAAAATGATATTAAAACATACTCTTACCATGCTAAAAGCATGGTGATATGCGAAAAATCTTACTACTACGAAGAGAAGTTCAATAGTGACTTTTTAGATGTAAAGGGTCAAAATATTGCAAAAAGGGCGTCACTCATAGCTGCATCAGGAATGCACAACTTTTTAATGGAAGGTAACCCTGGGTGTGGTAAGAGTATGATTGCTAAAAGAATTAAATATATACTACCACCTCTATATGAAGAGGAGATACTATCTATTGCAAAACATCAATTTTTAGATGGAACTACTCCAAATTTTCTCCCCATAAGACCAATTCGTTCACCACACCATACAGCAACTTCAGCTTCTATTTTTGGTGGTGGTTCAATAAAGGCAAAAATAGGAGAGGTTGCACTAGCACATAAAGGCATACTATTTTTTGATGAGTTACCACACTTTGGTAAAAACATACTAGAAGCACTCAGAGAACCTCTACAAGACAAAAAGGTACACATAGCAAGGGTTAATGCTAAAATAGAATATGAGGCAGATATTATGTTTATAGCTGCACAAAACCCTTGCCCTTGTGGTAACCTACTATCTAAGGTAAAAGAGTGTAGATGTTCAGATGTAGAGATTAAAAGATATAGCAATAGACTATCAGATCCATTTTTAGACCGTATAGACCTATTTGTAGTTATGCAAGAGGTTTCATCTAGTGATAAAGGAGATATTAGTTCTAAACAGATGCACAAAGAGGTTCTAAGAGTTTTTAAAATGCAAAAGCTTAGAGGTCAAGAGAGATTAAATGGTAAATTAAATGAAGATGAAATTGAGACTTTTTGCAAACTAACTACAGATGCAAATAACATATTAGACGGAGCCATAGAAAAGTTTGCTCTATCTCATAGAAGTATAGCCTCTATAAAGAAAATAGCAAGAACAATAGCTGATTTAAATAATCATAAACAGATAGAGAAGTTAGATATATTGGAGGCTTTAAGTTACAGAAGAAGAAAGTAGCCTAAGCTACTATCTTTGTATTTATAAAAACTCTACAACTATTTTAGTAACCATAAAACCACCAATAACAAGCCAAATAAACATTGTAAGTGCTGTATAAATTGGTGCTAGTCCTAAACCTTTAAATTTTGAAAATATTGTTCCCATACCTAGAGCTGTCATAGCCATAGTTAAAAGAAAAGTATCTATCTCATTTATAGTATCTACCAATCCTAATGGAAGTAAATGAAATGAGTTAAATCCTGCTACCATTATGAAGTATACAGCAAACCAAGGTATAACTAGTTTTGTTTTTTCATTTATATCTACACCATCTTTTTTTGATGCCCAAGATAGATAGAACCCCAATACTATAAGCATAGGAGCTATCATAATAACTCTAGTCATTTTAACAATTACAGCAGCATCTGCCATCTCTTTAGGTGTACCAGGAACTGAAGCTGGAACTGCAACTACTTGTGCTACTTCATGTATTGTTCCACCTACATAAATACCAAACTCTCTAGCAGACATATGTAAAAAACCATCTGCATGCTCTATTATAGTTGTATATAATACAGGATATAAAAACATAGAAATAGTACCAAAAAGAACAACCATAGATACAGCTATTGCTGTTTTATGCTCTTGTGCTTTTACAACAGGTTCAGTTGCTAAAACAGCTGCTGCACCACAAACAGCTGCTCCAGATGCTGTCAATATAGAGGTGTCTCTTTCCATACCAAATAGCTTTGTACCAACTAAAGTACCTAAAATCAGTGTAGAAGTTAACATAATTAGTGAAACTAAAAAACCATCCATTCCCACTTCAACTATTTGTTGAAAAGTAATTCTAAACCCATAAATCACTATTGCAAAACGCAATATTTTCTTTGCTGAAAAAGTAATACCACCTTGCCACTCTTTTGGAGTTTTATTGTGTAGAGTATTGGCATAAAATATACCCATAACTATACCTATAACTAGTGGTGAAAGTCCTAAACTCTTAACTGCTTCAAAGTTAGATATAAATGTTGCACCTGCTGCAAATATAGCAACAAAAAATATACCACTAAGAGTACCTTTTCTATTTTCTTTAGTAAATGGCATAACTATCCTTTAATTCAAAATTATTGATTAATTTTTTGAAATTCTAACATAATTTTGATATAATAGAAAATTAATTAAATATAGTAAAATTATAAATTATATATATAGTGAGGTAAACTATGAAATTGACACTTAGACAGATGCAAATTTTTCTTAATGTAGTAAAATCTGGTCACTTAACAAATGTTGCAAAAGAGATGAAATTGAGTCAATCTGCCATTTCTATGTCTATTAAGGAGTTAGAAAATGTTCTTGGTAGACCTGTATTTGATAGAATAAATAAAAAATTAGTACTAAATGAAGTGGGAAGAGCTTTTCATCAAGAGATAGATCCTATATTTAAAAAACTAACAGATATAGAGTATGAATTTCAAAACTCTGAAAATAAAGGAACTATTCGAGTAGGTGCTAGTACTACGATTGTAGACTACCTAATGCCATCTATTATATGTAGATATATGTCAGAGTATCCTGAAGTTAAAATAACACTAAAAGAGGGAAATACTCAAGATATAGTAAAACTTATAGAAGATGGGTCTATTGATATAGGTTTTGTAGAAGGTTTAGTAAATAGTTCAAATATATTAAAAGAGAAAATTGGAACAGATGACTTAGTAGTAGTTTCAGCAGATAAAAACTTATCTAAATCTTATTATATAGATGAACTTGCAAATAAAAGATGGGTACTTAGAGAAGAGGGATCAGGAACAAGGGAAGTATTTTTAAACTACATAAAAGACAAAGTAGATAACTTAAACATATTTTTTGAATTAGGTCATACAGAGTCTATTAAAAGTATACTTGTAAATAGAGAGTGTCTTACCTGCATAAGTAAAATCTCTGTAGAGAATGAGATAAAAGCAGAAAAGCTCTATAAGGTAGATGTGAAAAACTTTAACTGTAAAAGAGATTTTTTAATGATATACCATAAAGATAAATATCATAGTACTCTTTTTGAAAAATTTGTTTTCTTCTCTAAAAAACTTATGTCAGGTATGATTAATTTACAAAAATAATTATTTTTGTACTTTTTTTCTCATCTTCACTCTTTGAAGATGAGTTAATGCAATAGCCATAGCATCTGTAATATCTAATGGCTTTATCTCCTTTTTTATGCCAAACATTCTTTTTACCATAAATGCAACTTGTTGTTTATCTGCTTTACCATTACCAGTTACAGCCTTTTTTACTTGTAGTGGAGTATACTCATAGAAGTAACCTATCTCTTGCAAAATTTTCAAAGATAAAGCTCCTCTAAACTGTGCTAACTTTAAAACACTCTTAGGATTGAAAGCAAAAAATATATCTTCAATAGCTACTTCATCTACAGTATGTGATTTTAAAATCACATCAATACCCTCAACAAGTTCTACAATTTGCTCTTGAAGCTCTTTTGTTTTTATTTTCAATAATCCAGCTTCAACAAGTGAATAACTTTTTCCATCCCAATTTAATATACAATAGCCTAAATTACGGCTTCCAGGGTCTATTCCTAATATATTCATTCACACCTTTGTTCACATAGTGAATAACTTATTCAACCCATGTTTTATGACGCTATTTTAGCTTATGTTAGCTAAAATGTTACAAGTTATTCACATAAGGATATATTTTAATGAATATTGGTCAAAAAGTACTTAATGAACTAAAAAAAGAGATTACTCAAGTAGAGTATGATAGATATATAAAAAAACTTATATATGATTCAAAAAACTCTAGGTCTAATCTTGTCTATTTTAATGCTCCAAACATGATAATATCAAAATGGATTAAAACTAAATATTCCGATAAAATTGCACACCTTTTTGAAGTAATTAATAAAATCAAACCTGAAGTAAATATTATTGTAGGGAAGATTTCTCAACAAACAGCAGCACCAATTCAAAAACAGACTATAGAAAAATCATCTAAAAGTACACTTCTTAACCCATCTCTTACATTTGATAGCTTTATAGTTGGTGACTCTAACCAATTTGCATTTACTACAGCTAAATCAGTAGCAGAGAAACCAGGTAAACAGTATAACCCACTTTTTCTATATGGAGGAGTTGGTTTAGGAAAAACTCACCTACTTCAAGCTATAGGAAACTACCATACAAATTTAGGTAAAACTGTAATATATACAACCCTTGAACAGTTTATGAACTCTTTTACATCAAATCTACAAACTCAAACTATGGATAGATTTAGAGATAAATTTAGAGAGTGTGATCTACTTCTCATAGATGATATACAATTTTTAAGTGGTAAAGAGAAAACACAAGATGAATTTTTTCACACTTTTAATGAACTATATAACAACAATAAACAAATAGTTATAACTTCCGATAAAGCACCAAATAAAATAGTAGGATTAGAAGAGAGACTCATAAGCCGTTTTGATTGGGGACTACAAGCAGATATACAACCACCAGGATTAGAGACAAAAATAGCAATTATTCATAAAAAATGTGAACTTGATGGAATAAGACTAGACAATGAAACAGTTAACTTCATAGCAACAAACATGGGAGATAACATAAGAGAGATAGAAGGAACAATTATAAAACTAAATGCTCTATCTTCTATGTTAAATCAAGATATAACACTTGATTTTGCACAAAATGCAATAAAAGATCAAATAAAAGAGAAAAAAGAGAATGTAACCATAGATGATATTATTCAAATCGTCTCAAAAGAGTTAAATGTTAAACCATCAGATATAAAATCTAAAAAAAGAACTAAAATAGTAGTAAATGCTAGAAGAACAGCCATATATTTAGCAAGAAACTTAACTCCAAATTCAATGCCACAAATAGCTATGCACTTTGGAATGAAAGATCACACAGCCATATCACACGCTATGAAAAAGATAAATGAAATAATAGAAAACGATAATAATTTCAAAACTGTTCTTGAAGAGTTATCAAATAAAATATATACAAATAAAACAATTTGACACAAGTAGTATATAGTATAATTCAAGTTAAATAAAAAAAAGATATAATTATAAAAGTGAATAGATGTGAAAGTTATATAAAAACTTAACAACTCTATAAATGAAGCATAGACGAAGTAAAATTAGTTATTCACATATTCAGTGTGTTCTACTACTGCTACTAAACTATTAAAAAATAAAAGGGTTTCAATGAAAATAAAAGCACAAAAGCAAATCATCGAATCTATACTTATAAATTTACAACCTTTTTTAGAGAAAAAGGATGCAAGTCAAATAACATCTCATGTACTATTTGATTTTAAAAATGATACTTGCATAATAAAAGCAACAGATTCTGAAATAGGTTTATCTATAAATACAAATAATATTCAAATAGAAGCCTATGGTAGCTTTACTGCTAATGGTAAAAAACTTTTAGATATTATAAGAATATTAAAAGATGATGAAATAAGTCTAGAAGTTGTAAATAGTACAATTTTAATAAAACAAAAAGCATCAAAATTTAAACTACCTATTTTTGATGCAAATAGTTTTCCTATTTTTCCATCTATTGATGATAAACCACAAATATCTTTAGATTCATTAAATCTTATAAAAAATCTTAAAAAAATATCTCCTGCTATAGATACAAACAATCCTAAGTTTGAACTTAATGGTGCATTAATAAATATGAAAAATAATTATACAGATTTAGTAGGAACAGATACTAGAAGATTAGCTATTGCTAAAATAGAAACTTCAAACAGTAATGAACTATCTCTTATAGTTCCTAAAAAAGCTATTTTAGAGATACAGAAACTTTTTATAGATGAAATAAATATATATTTTGATGAAACAAATTTAATAATAACAAATAAAAATTTCTTTTTTTATACTCGTTTAATTAATGGAAAATTTCCTGATTATCAAAGAATTATTCCCACTACAACTAAACACTCTTTAACATTACCTAAAAAAGAGATGTTAAGCTCTATTAAAATGATAACTACTATTTCACAAGATATTAAAATGACAGTATCTTCAAATACAATAGTATTTAACTCAATTAGCATAGATAGTGTAGAAGCAAAAACACAAATAGAGTTAAACACTGGTTTAGATGAAATATTTGAATTATCTTTTAACTCTAAATATATATTGGATTTTATATCTCAGGTAGATAAAGATACATTTAACATAGAGTTTAATGAAACTACTTTACCATTTATTGTTAGAGATGAAAATTTCATGACAATTATAATGCCAATAATTACATAAATATAAGGAAATAAACAATGAGTGATAATAAAACAAAATATATTTTTGTAACAGGTGGTGTACTTAGCTCACTTGGTAAAGGTATAACAGCAGCAAGTATAGGAACTCTACTTAAACATACAGGTCAAAGAGTAGGTGTATTAAAACTTGATCCATATATAAATGTTGACCCTGGAACTATGTCTCCTCTTGAACATGGTGAAGTTTTTGTAACAAATGATGGAGCTGAGACAGATTTAGACTTAGGACACTATGAAAGATTTTTAGATACTTCTTTAACTCAAAGTAATAACTTTACGACAGGTCTTGTATATAAAACTGTTATTGAAAATGAGAGAAAAGGTAAGTATTTAGGTAAAACTATACAAGTTGTTCCTCACATAGTAAATGAGATAAAAGAGCGAATCATAAAAGCTGGTGAAAATAAAGATATTCTTATTGTTGAACTAGGTGGTACTACAGGTGATATAGAGGGTTTACCATTTTTAGAGACTATAAGACAGATGAAACATGAATTTGGTAAAACTGAAGTTATGAATATTCATGTAACTCTATTACCATACATAAAAGCAGCTGGAGAGTTAAAAACTAAACCTACTCAACACTCTGTTCAAGAGTTAAGACGCATAGGTATAGCACCTCATATGCTTGTTTTAAGAGCTGAAGTACCAGTATCTACAGATATTAAAAGAAAAATTGCATATAACTGTGATGTTGAAGATGATTCTGTAATTGTTGCTGAAGATGCTTCTACCATATATCAAGTACCTCTTAACTTCTTAAGACAAGATATTTTAACACCTATATGTAATCAATTAAAATTAAATAATTGTATTCCTAAAATGGATGATTGGACAGAGTTAGTAAATAAAATTATTATGCCAAAAGGTGAAGTTAAAATAGCATTTGTAGGTAAATATTTAGATTTAAAAGAGTCATATAAATCTTTAACAGAAGCTCTTATTCATGCAGGAGCTCACCTAGATAATAAAGTAAATATTAAGTGGGTTGACTCTGAAAAAATAGAAGATGAGGGTGCTAGTAAATTCTTAAATGAGTGTGATGGTATATTAGTACCTGGTGGTTTTGGAGAGAGAGGAATTGAAGGTAAAATAAAAGCAATTCAATATGCTAGAGAAAATAAAGTACCTTTCTTAGGTATATGTCTAGGTATGCAACTAGCAATGGTTGAGTATGCTAGACATGTATTAGGACTTGAAGATGCTAACTCTGTAGAGTTTGATGAAAATACTAAAAATCCTATTATTTACCTCATAGATGAGTTTATGGATGCTTCTGGAACAAAGCAAATAAGAACTTCAACATCTGCTATGGGTGGTACTCTTAGATTAGGTGAATATGAGTGTGAAACTAAAGAAGGATCAAATTTAAGAGAAGCTTATGACTCAAATATAATATATGAGAGACATAGACACCGTTTTGAAGCTAACCCTAAATATAGAGAAGCTTTTGAAGCTAAAGGTTTAACTATAACAGGTGAGTCTCATGGTCTTATTGAAGCAGTGGAAGTTGAAAATCATCCTTGGTTTTTAGGTGTACAGTTTCATCCAGAATTTACTTCAAGACTACAAACAGCTAATCCATCTATAAAAGCATTTGTAGAGGCTTCTCTTAAACATAAATTAGATAACTAATATCTATGTACACAAAGTTAACGCTTCAAGCGTTAGAGAGTATCTTAAACTCTCGCTTTGAAGAGGGCTTTCTCTCTTTAAAAGATTTACCACACCCCTCTACATTTAAAGACATGGATAGAGCTACAAAACGAATAGTACAAGCCATGAAATCAAAAGAAAAAATAACTCTCATTGGTGATTATGATGTTGATGGTGTAGTATCTACTACTATTATGAAACTTTTTTTTGAAGAGATTAACTACCCTTTAGAGTGGATAATTCCTAATCGTTTTAATGATGGTTATGGTCTCTCAACAAATCTTATAGAACGCATAGAAGGTACAAACTTAGTCATAACAGTAGATAATGGCATATCTGCCATAGAAGCAGCCCAAATGTGTAAAGATAAAGGTATAGATCTTATTATTACCGATCATCACCTTTTGGCAGATAAGTTACCAGAGGCGTATGCAATTATTGATCAAAAACAAGAAGAGTGTTCATTTCCTTACGAAGAGGTGTGTGGAGCTCAAATAGCTTGGTATCTCATAGCCTCTTTAAAAAATGAATTAAATATAAAAATAGACATGTTAGCTCTTATGGAGTTAGTAAGCCTTGCTATAATAGCTGATATGATGCCCTTAAAGCATATAAATAGAGCCATGGTACTATCAGGCATAGTTCAGCTTAACAAAAGTAGTAAACCTGCTATAAGAGCTTTTAAGGAGCATAGTTCAAAAGAGAGTATAAATGCTGAAGATATTGGTTTTTTCTTAGCCCCTCTTTTAAATGCAGCAGGTAGAATGGAAGATGCTTTATTTGCAGTTGAATTTTTATCTTCTACAAATATTTATGATGCAAGAGTAAGACTAGAGAGACTTTTAGACTTCAATAATTTAAGAAAAACAACTGAGCAGACTATTACAGACAGAGCATTAGAACAAGTAAATGAAAATGATGAAGTTATAGTAGTACAAGGTATAGATTGGCATGAAGGTGTAGTAGGTATAGTTGCTGCTAGAGTAGCAAGAGAACATGAAAAACCGTGCATAGTTTTAAGCAATAATGGAAATGGAGTTTTAAAAGGTAGTGGAAGAAGCTTTTCATCTTGTAATCTATTTCATATAACATCTAATTGTAGAGAGTATTTAAGTAAATTTGGAGGGCATAGTGCTGCTATAGGTCTATCGCTTCAAGAGGAGAACTTAGAGCCTTTTATACTTAAACTACAAGAGAACTTTAAAAAAGAGGATTATAGTAAAGAGTTTGTTGATTTAAGTATTGTAGGAGAGTTAGATTTTTCAAATATTTCTTTTGAGTTAACTTCTTTACTTAGAAAGTTTGAGCCTTATGGTCAAGCCAATATGACTCCTAAGTTCATATCTAAAAATGTGGAGTTACAGCAGGTAGACACTATGGGAAAAGAGGGAGAACATTTGCGTTTTTCTTTTGTTCAAAATGGTATATTACATGTAGGTGTGAAGTTTAAAACAAAAGAGAAATTTAAAGTTGGATCTATAGTCGATATAATTTACAGTGTAAATGAAAATCACTTCAGAGGTAATGTAACTTTACAGCTAATGGTAGATAAAATTATTTGTTATAAGTAAATCTCTGATACAATAGTTATATAGCTTAATTAAAAAGGAGAAAAGATGAAAAAGTTAACTAGTTTAATATTTACAGGTGTAGCACTATTTGCACTAAATGGTTGTGGTAGCGACGGTGGAAGTGATGGTGGTGGAAATCCAGATAACGGTGGTGGGAATACATATAATGATGTATATTTATCAGAGTTAGGAGAAGGTTACTCAATTAGAGGTTATAACACAAATAATGAGAGTGTAGAACTTATTTACTGTGGTGTTAACTATGATTATAGTCGTGATGGTGAGTGGTTTAGTGGAACATTTTTCATAGACTATGATGAAGTTGAAATGAGTGATAATAATGGTGGATCTTATGTTTTAAATGTAGATACTTATGATAATAATGATAACTCAATAATTATTAATGGTCAAACTTATGCATGTCCTAGCTTAGGTAGAGATTTAACAGTAGATCAAATTAGCAGAGTTAACTGTAACTAGTCTAATGTTAAAAAAACTACTACTTGTGTCTTCTTTACTATATGCTTATAGCATATTAGAGGCACAAGAGTGTAAAATAGACATAAAAAGAGTAACTCACAACTCTACAGAATTAACTTTAACTATTGTTTTTCCTCCAAACTGTGAAATAGTCATAGACAACAATAACAGTAAAATAACCCTCACTTCTAAAGATAGCAACAACTCAATAAGTATAAACAATAGTACAAAAATCCATAAATTAATAGAACTTGCTAAGAGTAAAATAGGAAGTACATATAAACATGCACAAGCTGGACCAGACCATTTTGATTGTTCAGGTTTTGTATATTATGTGTTTAAACAACAAGGCATAAAAATACCAAGAACTTCCCTACTCCAATCACAAATTGGAAAAAAACTAACAAAAGAAGAGATACAAATAGGTGACTTACTCTCATTTGACACAAGCTCAAAAGGTCACATAAACCACAGTGG
>Ga0256827_10000898_pt1 | contig 18771 bp, 18 predicted proteins | sample CV84metaG_FD_185977 | JGI IMG/M metagenome (GOLD analysis project Ga0256827, IMG submission 185977) | Hydrothermal vent microbial communities from East Pacific Rise, Pacific Ocean - CV84 | ecosystem: Environmental > Aquatic > Marine > Hydrothermal vents | place: Pacific Ocean: East Pacific Rise... | reverse complement strand
GACTCTTTTGAGTCAAAATCCCTGCGTTCAGGTTGGAAAACACTCTCTTTGGTTGAAAAACACAACAATAAGCCGATAAAAACTGATAGTTTGCATCTAAGTGATGGTATATTGCGTATCTTGGCGATTCTCTCACAACTGTTAACAACTGAATCCGTATTGATATTTGATGAGATAGAGGATGGAATAAATCAGGAGTTTGTGGAGAAATTGGTAGATACTCTTTTGGATTCATCACATCAAACCATAGTAGCAACTCATAGCCCATTACTTCTTAACTATTTGGATGATGAGGTCGCCAAAGAGTCTATTTTATTTGTCTATAAAACTAAAAATGGAGCAACTAAAGTAGGTAATTTCTTTGAGATTATTGCCAAATATCAAGAGATAAGTCAACATGAGTATGACCTTTTTGGAGCAGGGGAGATTATGCAAAGAGTCAATCTATTGGAGCTTACAGAGAAGTTGTTGCAAGAGGGTGATTGTGAAGTTTGTTAATTAATATATTATACGAGGCAAAAAAATGACCATACTAGACCTAATAAAAGAGGGCGAAAACAAAAAGCTAGAATTCAAAGAGCAGTTCCCCTCAGCTGATAAGATAGCTAAAACCATCGTAGCATTCTCTAACATGAGTGGAGGAAAGCTTATTATTGGAGTGGATGATAGCAGAAATATTGTAGGTGTTGAAGAGAGTAAGATTTTTAAATATGAAGAGAGGATAAGTTCTATTATCTATGATTGGTGTTATCCAAATATCTTACCTGAAATCTATACGCTTAATGTAGAGGGAAAACTGCTTTTGGTGGTTGAAGTTTTTAGGGGTGGATTACTTCCCTATTATCTGAAACAAAAGGGTAAAAGAGAGGGAACTTATATACGAATAGGCTCTACTAATAGATTAGCTGATGAGAGTATGATAATAGAGCTACAGCGACAGAGATTAAATCGAACTTTTGATGAAGAGGAGAATTTTGAGTGGGATTTAGACAAGTTTGATTTGAATATTATCTATCGAGAGTTTAAAAAGATTGGAAAGAGTTGTGATTTTGAGAAGCTTAAAAATCTAAAACTGATAAAAGAGCTAAATAGTAGCGTTGTTCCTACCAATGCTCTGTGTGTGGTGTTGGGTCGATTTGATAATGTGGTAATAAAGTGTGCAAGATTTAAGGGTACTTCAATGGAGGTTTTTATTGATAAAAAAGAGTTCAGTGGAGACCTCTTTTCTATCTTGGAACAATCTATAAGTTTTCTTCAAAATCATCTACATCTTCATGCCAAGATAGAGGGAATGAGAAGAGTAGAAGAGTATGAGATACCTTTTGAGGCTTTACGAGAGATAGTTTTAAATGCTATTATCCACCGAGATTATACAAGAAGTAGTGATATAAAAATAGCCATTTATGATGATATCATAGAGATTATATCTGTTGGTGGGTTTGTTAATGGTCTAACCATAGAGGACATAAGCAATGGTAGAAGTGAGCTTAGAAACAGAGTTATAGCCAATCTGTTTAAAGAGTTAAGATATATCGAAAGTTGGGGAAGTGGAATACAAAAAGTTAGAAAAATTTGTAAAACAAGAGAGATGAAGTTTGAACTAAGTGAGAGAGCCTCTTTTGTGAATGCTGTTTTTTATCGCCCCAAAAATAGTCCAAAAGTATCGAATAGTATCGAAAAAGTATCGAATAGTATCGAATTAACACCCCAAGAAGAGTCTATTATAGAGCTATTGAATCAAAAAAAGAGAATTATATCTGTAGATATTGAAAAACTGCTTGGTGTGAAAGAGGCTATGGCTCGGAGGGTTTTAAATGGTTTGGCGAATAAGGGGGTGGTTCGGAAGATTGGGAAGACTCGGGGAAGTTATTATGTTTTGAAAGAGGAAAAATGATTAATTATATAAAAAAAATTGTAATATGGATAAAAGAATATGCTCATGTACTTAGAGTCATAGGTGGTATATTTTTTGGACTATCTTTGATTTTTGGAATAATTTGGATTTCAGGAAAAGATGTAGAACCTATTGCTTTTACTTTAGGTCTTTTAAGTTCTTTATTTTTAGCAAGTCCATCAATAGCTGAATATTTTGTTCCAAATAGAAAACCTATTCGATATATGACTTTTGATGAAATATTAAAATTTATATTGACAACTAATGCTAAAGAAGATTGGAAAGTTCTTTCTACAAATTGGTCTAGTGAAGCATTTTTAAAAGAAGACCCTAGATTAAGGTTTAGAATGAGATATGATGAAGAGGGAATTCATAACGATAATTTTGTAGAACCTTGGGCTAATAATCATCCTGATTCAAGTGCAACAAGTTATTGGTGTAATCTTTTGTATAATGGGGATTTAATTGAGAGATATATTTTGGTTTCTATTGATGGAGGAAGGGCTATTATGCCATTACCTGATAGAAATACACTAAAAGTAAATCTATTAACCTTAGAGTATAAAGTAGCTGAAATTTTTGATGATTTAAATTCATTAGAGGAATATATAAAAAGAGCAAAACTTATCAAAAATAATGAAAATATAGAGGTAAAAAAATGATTCATATAGAAAAAGATTTTAATCAAATACCAAAGTTTTTAAGAAATGAAAAAATTAATAAATATATAGAAAATAATTTAAAATCAAAAAAAAATGATTTTAGAGGTTTTCATTTTATCAAAAGGTATTTAGTAAATGAGTTAAAAATTATTTATAAAAATAAATGTGCTTATTGTGAAAGCAAACTTTATGAAAATATTGATATTGAACATTACCGACCAAAATCTAAATATTATTGGTTGACTTATGAATGGAGTAATATATTTCCTGTGTGTCGTGCTTGTAATAGACATAAAGGGATTAAATTTGATATAGAAGGTGAAGAGGTTATTGAACCTCAAAAAGATAGAGAAGAGTGGAAAGCTAATTCAAAATCTTTTTTAGATGAGAAACCTCTTTTGCTTCATCCTGAAATAGATTATCCTAAAGAGCATTTATCTTTTACTAATGATGGGTATATTCACTCTAATGACAATAGAGGAAAATATACTATTGAGACTTATAATTTAAATAGAGAATCTTTGGTTGTAAGACGAAAAGATGTGATAGATAATTTTTTAAAAAAATTAGAATATATTATTGTACTTACGAACAAAGGAGTAGTTTCAGATGAAATTATAAGAGTTACTCAACGGATTTTTAAAGAGTTGAAACAATTAGGTAGTAAATCTAATGAGTTTTCTCTTTTATATAAAAATATGTCAGGTAATATTGATGATTTTTTTCTTTCTCATTTTAATAAAAAAAATCAAGACTTTTTAAAAAAAGTATATGAATCAGTTTTTTATAAACCAATAGATATAAAATCAATTGAAATTGGAAAAATACAATTAATTGGTGAAAAATCAAAAGATATATATCAAAATAAAGAAAAAGTTTTACCTTATGCTATAAAACAGCTACAAGTTCAATATTTTCATGGTATAAAACATACAGAACTTACCAATATACCAATTGATACCCAATGGATTTTTTTAACAGGAGAGAATGGTTTTGGGAAAACGACTATTTTGCAATCTTTGGTTTTGGGTCTATATGGGAACAGTGATAAAAATGGAAATAAATTAACAAAAGAGGATTTTAGTATTGGTATTGAGTTTAAAAATAGGGATTCTAATCAAATTAATAATGTAGGAGCAAATGAGTTTGTTCCCTTTAAAAATTTTGTAGCTTATGGTTCATCAAGGCTTAACATTTTAGAAAGTGGAGATACTAGCAAAACTACAGAAAGTAGTAAAACTTACTCTATCTTTCATCCTAATGGTGCTTTATTAAATATTGAATATCTTTTAACAAGATACGCTTTTAGAGATAAAATCCAATTTGAAAAAATTAAAAATATTTTTTGTACTTTAATGCCTCACATAAAAGATATAGAGGTAGCAGTAGAGGGTCGAGTAGATGTTGTTTACTATATAGAAAAAGATGAAAATGGAAATAGTTATAAAAGAGTAAAACTTGAAGAGTTGGCATCAGGATATCGAAGCATTATCGCCATGTTTGGAGATATGATAATGAGACTTTCAGAAAGACAAGATATTGCATCTCCTCATGACTTAGCAGGTATTGTAATTATAGATGAACTAGATTTGCATTTTCATCCTAATTGGCAAAAAAAGTTACCAAAATTACTATCTGAAACCTTTCCTAAGATTCAATTTGTAGTATCTACTCATAGTGTAATACCATTTTTAGGTGCATTAGAAAACTCTGTATTTTTAAAAGTAACTAGAGACGAAGAGAATGGAGTTAAGCTACATAAACTGGATATTGATATAAAAAATTTATTGCCAAACACTATTTTAACTTCTCCTCTTTTTGATTTTGAGGGGTTGATACCAAGTTCTAATCAAAAGATAGAAGAGATAAGAACAGAGGACTTGTATAATGAAGCAATTTTCAATCAAATAGTAGATGAAAAGTTGAAAAATATTGCAACAAGTGGTAGTAGTAGACTCGATAATCTATTTGGAGATTAGGGATGATTCAAGTTTTTAAATCATATTTTGCTCCACCAAAAATTCTAAACTCAAATAAGTGTCAAGAAAAAAAAGATAATGCTATTGAAGATTTTAAAGCTAATAAGAAACACTCCTTTCTTTCACATTACTATCGAAATAAAAAAGTTATAGAAGCATTAGAAACGATATATAATGAAAAATGTGGATATTGTGAATCTAAAACTAAACATGTAGCCTCCTTACAGGTTGAACACTATCGACCTAAAGGAGGAGTAGACGAAAGTTCAACTCATAAAGGTTACTATTGGTTAGGATATGAATGGAGTAATTTACTCTTGGCTTGTCCTAAATGTAATGGACGAGGAGCAAAAGGAAATAAATTTCCTATATTAGGTACGAGAGTTTTCGTGCATAGTAACCAATCCTTAGCAGATACATCTCCATTGATTAACGAAAAACCTTTACTCTTAAATCCTGAAATAGATAACCCTAGAGAACATTTTGTATTTGATGAGTATGGCAAAATAGAGTCTTATACAACAAGAGGTATAAAAACTATTGAGATATGTAAACTAGATAGAATTGATTTGAATCGTAATCGAAAAAAAGAGGTTATTGATGATATTTTTAAAGCATTAAAACTTCTATTGGTTGGATTCAATTCTGATACAAGTATGCCAAAAAAGACATTTATTATTATGTTAAAAACTATTTTTAATAATTTAGAGGGTAAACAAAAACCATGTAACTGCTATGCTTTGTTTGGATGGTATATGTTTTATAATTTTGACAAATTTGTAAAAATATATATTCCTGATAATTTTCAAGAGTTGATTATTGAAGCTTGGAGGAGATATAGAAATGGAAAGCTTTAAAAAATAATATATTAAGAGATATAAACATGAACATACAAACAAATAATAATTTTTACAAAACCATAAAAACAATTCTCCAAACAGCAAGAGACAAAGCCTATAAACAGGTAAATTTCATAATGGTAGAAGCCTATTGGAATATAGGTAAACAGATAGTAGAAGAGGAGCAAAGAGGGGAGAACAGAGCAAAGTATGGCTCTTATTTAATTAAAGAGCTTTCTAAACAATTGAGTGATGAGTTTGGGAAAGGTTTTTCTACGCAGAGTTTATGGAATATGAGACAATTTTATAACAATTTTCCAATTCTCTCTACAGTGTGGAGAGAATTGAGTTGGAGTCATTATAAGTTGCTCATTCGAGTAAAAAATGAGAGTGCAAGGGCTTGGTATATGGAGGAGGCTGTTAAGTCTAATTGGAGTGTTAGGGCTTTGGATAGACAGATAGGGACTCACTATTATGAGAGACTTATATCTAGCCAATATCAAGAATCTGTTATGATGGAAGCCAAAGAGAATATAAAAGATTTGCTATCTACTCCAAAAGATATTATCAAAGACCCGTATGTGTTAGAGTTTTTGGATTTAAAAGATAACAAACTTTTTCATGAGAGTGAGCTTGAATCTGCATTGATAGATAAGATTCAGGATTTTTTGTTGGAGTTGGGAAGAGGTTTTGCATTTGTAGCTCGACAGAAGAGAATCAAAACAGAGTATAGTGATTTTTATATAGATTTGGTTTTTTATAACTATATACTCAAATGTTTTGTAGTAATAGATTTAAAAAGAGGCAGATTGACACATCAAGATGTGGGGCAGATAGATATGTATGTTCGTATGTTTGATGATTTAGAAAAAAGTAGTGATGATAATCCTACTATAGGGATTATTCTCTGTACTGAAAAAGATAATACGGTGGTAAAATATTCAGTTATTGATGATAATGAAAATCTATTTGTCTCCAAATATCAACTCTATTTGCCTACGCAAGAGGAGTTAAAGGCAGAGATAGAGAAAGATTTATTGGAGTTGGAGTTACAGAGTGAGAATAACAATGCAAAATAAACTAAAATCTCTAATAGCCCAAGGCGAGGGCATAAACATAGAGTTCAAAGAGTCCAAAAACAAAATAAACAGAGATGTCTATGAGACTATCTGTAGTTTTCTAAATCGAAATGGAGGGCATCTATTTTTGGGTGTGCGAGATGATGGTGAGATAATGGGTATTGATGAAGACAAAGTAGAGGGAATGAAAAAAGATTTTTTTACAGCTATCAATAATCCTCAAAAACTTACACCTCCATTTTATCTAAATGCAGATATAGTTGAGATAGAGGACAAAAAGATTATCTATATCTTTGTACCTAGAAGCTCTAGCGTACATAGTGTGAATGGTAAGATATTTGATAGAAATGGAGATGGGGATTTCAATATTACAGGTAGGGATGCACAGATAGCTCATCTCTATCTGCTTAAACAGACCACCTATACTGAAAACAAGATTTTTCCATATAGCAGTATGGAAGATTTGAAACCTGAACTAATTAAAAAAGTGCGAATGATGGCTAGTAATCGCCGAAAAGGGACTCACCCTTGGGAGGGGATGAGTGATATGGAGTTTTTGAAAAGTGCAGGGCTTTATGGGGTGGATAGTGCAACAGGCAAAGAGGGATTGAGGCTTAGTGCTATACTGCTTTTTGGAAAAGAGAGGGCGTTGTTGGATATGTTGCCACACCATCGCACAGATGCTATTTTGCGTCAAGTTAATTTGGATAGGTATGATGATAGGGATTTGATTTGTGTGAATCTAATAGAGAGTTTTGATAGGTTGATGAGTTTTATAGGTAAACATCTCAAAGACCCATTTTATCTTGAAGGACAGATTAGTATTAGTTTGAGAGATAAGATTTTTAGAGAGGCGATAGTAAACAGTCTGATACATCGAGAGTTTAGTAATGCTTATGTGGCTAAGATGGTTATAGGTAGAGATAGGGTTGTGTTTGAGAATGCTAATAGACCTCATAACTATGGAGAGATAGACCCTCTCAATTTTGAACCATTTCCCAAAAATCCGACTATATCAAAAATTTTTAGAGAGATAGGATTAGCTGATGAGTTGGGTAGTGGAGTTAAAAATATGTATAAATACTCTAAACTCTATGGAGGAAGTGACCCTAGATTGGTGGAAGAGGATATTTTTAGGACTACGGTTTTGTTGCAGAGTGATACCGAGCAAGTCACCCCCCAAGCTACCCCCCAAGCTACCCCCCAAGCTACCCCCCAAGTTGATAGAATTGAGTCTATTTTAGAATTTTGTCAGGTGGAGAGAACTAGAAAAGAGATTCAGGAGTATATAGGGATAAAAGATAGGAAATATTTTCGCTCTTCTATTTTGAATCCTATGATAAAAGAGGGGCTTTTGGAGTTGACAGATAGAGAAAATCCAAATAGTCCAAATCAAAAATACATAACAAGCAAAAAAGAGAAATAATGATTAAAACACTACTAACACTACTACTACCCTTAACCCTTTTTGCCGATTTTACGTTTCCTTTTCAGACTATTGAAAAAGCAAATAGAGCTTATAACTCTGGAGATTATGCTAAGAGTGTTGAACTGTTTGACTCTTTGAAAAAAGATGACCCATCTGTGGTGTATAACCGAGCTAATGCAGAGTATAAATCTGGTGATTATGAGAGTGCGTTGAACTCTTATGCAAGGGCTAAAGGGGTTGATGAGGCTATTCTTCAATATAATATTGGGAATATCTATTTTAAGCAGAAAAATTGGGATATGGCTATTAAAAGTTATGAGAACTCATTGGCTTTGCGTGATGATGAGGATGCTAGATTTAATTTGGAGTTGGCTAAAAAGAGAAAAGAGGAGAAGAGGAAAAAAGAGAATAAGGATAAGAAGAAAAATCAAGATAAAAAGAGAGATGAAGATAAAAAGAAGAAAGATGAGGAGCGTAAGAGAAAAGAGCAAGAGAAAAAGGAGCAAAATAGGAAAAAGAGAGAGCAACAGAAGAGAGATAATAAAAAAGGTCAAGAGAAAGATAACAATAATAAAAAATTGGATAAACAAAAGGCTAAAAGTGGGAAAAAGAGAGAAAAACAAGATAAAATGACACAAAAAGAAAAATTGACCCAAAAAGAGTTGAAACGTTTGATGAAAAAATTAAATGATAAAAAAATGCCTACAATGATGTATCAGACATCACCTGAGAATAGAGGAGATAGAGATGATGAAAATCCTTGGTAGATTATCTCTTTTAATAGCTTTTTGTTTTGGATTGCTTCAAGCAGGAGGTATTACCTCTACCGTAAAATCAAGGGAGATTTTAAAAGGAGAGTCTGTTATCTTGACTATCACTGTAGTAGGTGAAAATTTTGAGACTTTACCCGATATTCCTATGGTAGGTGGAGCTAAGGTTTTGGGTTCAAATCGTAGTATGAAAACTAGAATGTTGATACGAGATGGAAAAAATATTATGGAACAGACAGCTATTTTGATGTTGGAGTTTCAACCCACTACCTCTATTACGATTCCATCTTTTCAAGTCAATATAGATGGTGAGCTTAAATCCACTAAGCCTATTGATATCTCTATTGTAAAAAAAAGAGCAAAAGTAGAGCAAAAAGATGATTTTTTGATGGAGATGAATGCTACTAAAGATAGTGTAGTTGTAGGTGAACCTCTTGTTGTCAATATCTATTTTAAACAGAAAGAAAATCTTGATGTGACAAGTATAGACTATAAAGCACCACTCTTTAAATCATTCTTTTCCAAGAGAATTGGAGGAGAAAACAACTATAAAGATGGAGATTATATGGTGCATCAACTAACTTATCTTCTTGTTGCAAAAGAGGAGGGTAATATTAGTATAAATCCAGCTACTGTAAAGGTAGCTAAGAGGGTGCATAATAGTAAAAATGGAGATTGGTTTTCAGCTACTCCAGAGTGGAGTTCAGCCAAATCTGTAGGGTTAAATATTCAGGCAAAAAAACTTTCAAATAGTTTTGATGCTATAGGAGTTTATCGCTTAAAAGAGAGTATTGATACTCAAATGGTTAAGCCAAATAAACCCATAAATTTAAAATTAATAATTGAGGGTGAGGGTAGTTTAGAGGATTTTGAGGGTATAAAATTTGATATTACAGGTGTAACTGTATATAGTGATGATGCGAAAATAGAGAGTAAACTTATAAGAGATAAGCTTTTTTCTCGTTATACCAAAAGTTATGCTTTTATATCCGACCATGATTTCACAATTCCATCAAAGCAGATTAGAGTTTATGATTATCAGCAAAAAAAGCTAAGAATAATTTCTTCAAAATCATATAATATAGTGATAGATTCTATTTCAAATAACTATAAAGCACCTGCTGTTTATACTAAAGATAATATGGATATTATCTCCTCTTCTCGTTCTGATATATCCAAAAAGATAAAACAAAATATTGTATGGAATATCCCATCATGGCTGATGCTTTTTAGCTCTTTTTTAATAGGTATGATTGTGACTCTTTTGTTGAGACCTCATATCCATAAGTTAAAAAAACTAAAATTTTTTAAATCGACAAAAAGAGTACCTTTTAATGAAGCTTTGATTACTTTATATCCACATATTAATGATAGTATGGAGGTAGAAAATATGGTAGAAGAGCTTTATAATATACAACAGGGAAAAGATATTAAAATAGATAGAGACAGGTTAGAGTTTTTGTTGAAATACTATATAGATAAAGAGACGATTTTAAATTAGGAGTGTAATTATGGATTATCAAAAGATATTAGAAGAGATAGAAAAGGATATAGCCCCAGAGCTTAAAAGGGGTAAAGTAGCAGATTATATTCCTGCTTTAGCAGAGGTTGACCCAAATCAGTTTGCTATGACTATTACACTCGAAAATGGTCAACAGTTTTCAGTAGGGAAAAGCCAAGAGCAGTTTTCTATACAGAGTATTTCTAAGGTACTAGCATTCTCTTTAGCAATTGATATCTACTCAAAATCTTTATACAAAAGGGTTGGTGTTGAGCCATCAGGAAATCCTTTTAACTCTTTGGTTCAATTGGAGTATGAGTCAGGAGTTCCTAGAAATCCATTTATCAATGCAGGTGCTATTGTAGTTGTTGATGCACTTATGAGTCATTTTGGTGGTGACTACTCTGCTTTGGAAAAAGTTATGAATTTTACACGTGAGATTAGTGGAAATTCAGAAATAAAGTTTGATACTCTTGTTGCTACTTCCGAGATGGAACACGCCTCACGAAACCTATCTTTGGCTTATCTTATGAAGAGTTTTAAAAATTTTGATAATGATGTAACCGAAGTGGTAAGAACCTATTTTAAGCAGTGTGCTATCTATATGAATACAAAAGATTTATCTCGGGCTATGATGTATTTAGCTTTTAAAGGAAAAGACCCAATTTCAGGAAAACAGTTTTTAACTGAGGCACAAGCAAAAAGAATCAATGCACTTATGCTTACTTGTGGTCATTATGATGCTAGTGGAGAGTTTGCTTTTCATGTTGGTCTTCCTGCCAAATCAGGAGTAGGTGGTGGTATAGTAGCTGTAGTTCCCAATATTATGAGTGTGGCTGTTTGGTCTCCTCGTTTAAATAAATATGGAAATTCTCATGTAGGAACATTAGCTCTTGAACTATTTACAACCAAAACAGGGTTGAGTATTTTTTGATTAATAGTAATTTAGTATCTGAATGGAAGATATTTGATATAATTAGTAAAATAGAAAAAAGGATTATATTTTATGATTTTAATGATAGATAACTATGATAGTTTTACCTATAATGTGGTGCAGTACTGTTTAGAGCTTGGGGCTGATTTAAAGGTTATTCGTAATGATGAGCTAACAGTTGAGGAGATAAAAGCACTAAATCCTGAAAAGATTATTATCTCTCCAGGTCCTGCTACACCCAATGAGGCAGGAGTTACTCTTGATGTGATAAAAGAGTTTGCCGACACTACACCAATTTTTGGTATCTGTTTGGGGCATCAGAGTATCGCCCAAGCTTTTGGTGGAGAGGTGATTCGTGCTAAAAATATGATGCACGGCAAGACCTCACAGATAGATGTAACCAAAAGCACTGTAATATTCAAAGAGTTACCTAGAGAGTTTAGAGCCACGCGTTACCACTCTTTGACAGTAAATCAAGATAACCTACCGTCTCATATTATTCCTACCTCTTATAGTAAAGATGATGGAGAGATTATGTCAATAGAGATAGAGGGAAAAGATATATATGGTGTTCAGTTTCACCCAGAATCAATTATGAGTGAGCATGGGCATGAGATGTTGGATAACTTTTTGAAGTTGTAATCTATATCATATCATTATTTCGAGGCTCAATATTAGGAGCTTACTTCTTATTGCTTTTGCTCTTTGGCTTTCTGTTATAATCATGGCTAAATTTAGTACTGCTCTAAAAGAGAACACTCCCAATGATGGGGTTTTAAGCATCTCTCCGACATTCATGTCGGAGACATGCTCTTTGAACTCTCTAAATTCTAAATTCTTTAAAACTCTATATCCATTTTTTGTTAATTCATCTCTATTTTGTTCTAAATATCTCTCTATAGTTCTTATATCTACATCTAATAGTCTTGCTACTTTCTTTTTAGAAAATATTCTCTCATCTCTCCAAGTAATACCACCAAGAGCTAAGTGTAACTCTACTTTTTCTAAAGCATAACTGTTATTTAAAATATTTTGTCTGCTTATGGTTGAGGTTGTTAAATCTTTCATTTTTTCTCCTAATAATATCTATCTCATTAAACTTAAATTCCAAAGGAATCCCCTAAAAATCCCGATACCTCCCACTCTCAACATCAAAAAAATCACTAGAGTTTAAATCATACTTCCACTTTATCATCCCTCTATAAAAAGTATCTAAATCATCAAACTTATCCTCTAAAATTTTCTTTTTCAATCCCACTTTATATTTCAAAACAGATTTAATCTTTAGCTCTTTTTTATGTTCTAAATACCACTCAATCAACTCATCTATTCTATCATAAGGAATCCGTAGTTTTGGATATTTCTCTTTTTGATGCCAACCGAAGATGAATTTTTTTTCGGGTTTGTGGTAGAAACAGCTTATGAGTTCACCTGTGATTTTTTCTATCTCTTTTAATCCTCTATCAAGCCCTCGTTTAAGCTCTGATGGGCTTTTATAGGTTGTTCCAAATGTCTTGTTCAAATCATTTAAACTTTTAGTTATTTTACCAACTCCTTTACCTTCAGAATTTGGAAGAGAGTAATATCGTTTATACATCTCATAAAGTTTTAAACCATACTTTGTTTTAAATTTATTACAAACTGCCAAATCAAGGGGTGTATAACCCATTTTCTGTTTAAATGCGTCTATAAAATTTTTGGATATCGCTATCTCATAAAAATTTCTAGAACCTCTCTCTATTCCAAAATGATGAATAAAGCTATCAACATAATAGCTATAATCTCCTGACGATAATTTGACATTTTTAAACTCTATACTATGGTCTCGAATCTCTTTGAGCCTAGATTCAATATCTGTACCATATTTACCACTTTTTAATTCTAGTAAATCTCTTAGCTCTGTAACAGAGACCCTAAAAGTTTCACCCTCTCTGACATGAAGAAGATAAAGAGCATTAATAAGCTTATCACTTCTCAGGCTCAATCTCCCCGTCTTTGCATCGGTCAAGGCATTATGTTTTTTTATATTATTTTTCATTTTGGAAGTTTAGCAAGAAAAATATTATTTGTCAAATCAAAATATCTGACAAGTATTCTCCCTATATGACAAGAAAAAAACCGTTTATTCATCCCATATAACAAATTATTCACTCAATATGACAAAAAATATCTTTTTAAAGACCATAAAATAGTATTTTTATCCTCTTTCAACTATTCAAAGTAGTATTTTATTCAATAATGTAGAGAGAAAAATTGTTCTCCCTATATGACAAAAATTTAAATTAGAGGTATGATGCTTTAGTCTCAAAGCCTATAAAATAGATGTTTTTAGTGAGTTAAACTATATTAGAAGCCACAGTAATTTTAGAGAATATGAGTTTTAAAGTGATTTGATGGTCTATATGAGGATAAAGCTCTCCCTATATGACAAGAAAGTATGGTAGTTTGACGAGTTTTCAATATAAATAACAGCCCAAAAAGCTATTTTTAGTTAAGAAAAGCTCTATATTATAGGCATTTAACTTTATTTTCGTCATACATTATGAATTATGGTAATATGACGAGTTTTGTGTTCTCCCTATATGACAAGAAATTAGTTATGGTAGTTTGACGAGTTTATTTAACCTTACACCCAAATTCCCCACCATTAACAATCTGAAACCCTGCACTATAATAACTCTCATAATACTCCTCTATATTGCTATTCCATGTGGTTAACTCATTGATTTTATTTCGTGCTATAATCTTCTCTATACACGCTTTAGGAGGCAAAGCATCACTTTTGATAAGATTGCACCGACTACAAGCAGGAACAAGACTCTAAAGCTCATCTTCGTAAATGTATGACCAAGGGATAAATAGTAGTCATTTTGCTCTTGGGGTTGAAAACGAGGTATCACATTATTTAAACTCCTCTTTTCTATTTCAGAAATCATCTTTTGTTGTAGCTCTTGTCGCTCTTTAAAATAGTTCTCATAAGAATCAGAAATATACTCTGTGCCACAATACTTTTGGATAATCCCAATAATTACAGGGACTTTATCTTTATTAAAATCTTGTTTAAACTTATACTTACACTCTTGAAACCAATAGTACTCCAAAAACTTAGTAGCTATTTCAATCTTCTTTATTTTCAAACATTTCATTTCTATCCAATAAAATTTCTACATCCAAATCAACCACAACAATAAAATCTATATAATCTAAATAAGCACTTGATTTCTGGATAAAGTCTTCACTTTTCTCTGCCCCAATTCCATAAAAAATATCTGTGATAGTATGGTTGTTCAATAGTCTATCTATATCCTCACTATAAATGTTATCACTTTTAATATCTCTTAATTTTATGAAATCATCTAAAAAAAATCTATTTTTATTTTCAAAGAATAGAGCTATACTATCTTTTACAGCAACTATATCAGGAATAAAAGCTTTATCATTTTTACTTTTTTCTTTTCTTATATTTTTATTTGGATGCAGATATTTCCCTGTGCCACTTTGTGGAAAATCATAAGTAACAATTTCCCAACTATTATTTATCAACCACTCTAAGATTTTTTTAGTTACTTGTTCTTCTGTCATATTAACCATCTCTCCATAACGCACCATCACAAAATAGTATAGCATCAGCAAAGTATGAATAGACTCTAATATGCTTTACTTTTGAAAACATAGAACCATATCTAACTTGCATATAGTAGCGTGATATTTCACCATTTTTTAATGATGAAAAATCTTTATGTAAAATATTCTTACTGGCTTCACTACTTGCTACTTGATTACAAAAGTTATTGATACTTTGATTCTTTTTATTGCTTGTAATAAGTAAACTATCCTTTGTCTCTTCAACATTTCCCCATGCCAACACAAGGTTATAGTCACGCTCCTCAAAAGACTTTCCTTTTCGTGTTGTTAAATAATCAATTGCTGCTAATGCACCAGGATAGGGGTCTCCCCTAAATTGTGCATCTACACAATAGATTATTGTCTCTTTTCTACTCTTTAATAAATCACCCACACTATATGTTCCATTATGAAAACTTGATAAATAGTTAATCACTTTTAATGTTGATACTTTAATAACTGAAGTAAGTGGTGACCATACACGCTTTCCAGCTCTTTCATGATAAAGAGTATCCATTAAATCTTTTCTGTCAACAATGGTACGACAGAGAATGGCTTTAACTCTACCATCAATAACACCATATGAACTTACTTCATTCATAATGGCATTCATACCTTCAAACATATGAGTCATCTCACTACTACTAGAGTCAGGACAACCTGAATACTTAATGATATTGGAGTCAAATCTTAGACCCTTTGTATGAGAATTTGGTGAACTTAAAGGGTCTTTTGAATACACATTAAAATCTGTAGGAAAATAATATAATAGAGCTGGAATTTGATAAATATCCATAGCTTTCTTTAATGCTTGGAATATTAATGGGTTTATTTTATCCCATCTAGTACTATCTTTCCTACTTATAATTGCTGCATCAGGATAAATATAAAAAGCTGGAACATTATTCTCTACTGATGCTGCTAAACGAGAAAAACGTTGAAAGGAATTATGTCCAGTACCTGCTTCTGTAGAAATTTCGATAGAGAAAATTGGCTCTAAATCTTTCTCTACAATTAAATCTGGAGCATCTAAATATAATATTTTTTTGATATGGTCAGGTAAAGTATGAAAGCTCTTTGTATTATTAGCATCACTCTCATACATTTTTCTTTTTTCTATATTTGGTTCTAATGATAAATCTGTTTTGTCAATTATATAGTCTGCTAAACTCTCTGTACTGTACCAAACTCTATATCCCATATTTTATCCCTCTACTTTTTATAATGTTCATCTAGGACTTTAACTATCTCTTCACCAATGGCTTTTGCAAGTAGTGGAGGAACTGCATTTCCTGTCTGAACACGACACTGTACAATGCCACCAAGAAATTCATAATTATCGGGGAAACTTTGTATTCTAGCTCGTTCACGAATACTCAATCCTCTATTTTGTTCAGGATGACCAAATTGAAACTGTGGTCGGATTCCACCTGCAACTTGTGTTGGGCTTTGAATAGTCCAACTTAAACGAATACGTTGCTTATATTTTTCATACATTGGCTCTGCTGGTTTAGTATTTTTAATTTTTTCAATGGTACTATCAGGGTGCTTAGGTGATTTATGATTCAAAAGTTTTTTTTGTTCGCCACGTAAAAACTGACCATATTCACTTAATTTTTTATTAGAATATCTGTTTTTCTCATCATTATTAGCTAATGAAGGTAAATCATATATAGCATCTTTAACCGTACGATATGGTATTAACTTATCACCATAGGTAGGTTTAGGATAAGAGATATTTGGTAAAGAGTTTTTAACTGCTAAAAAGATTAATCTCTTTCTCTGTTGAGGAACACCATAATCAGCTGCATTTAAAAGCTGTGGCTCAATAACTCTATACCCCTCTCCAGCATTTTCTAATTCAAATTTAATATCTGAAACAAAAGAGCCTTTATTTAATGACTTCATACCTGAAACATTTTCAATCATAACTACATCAGGATTGAATATATTAATGAATTTTATAACTTCTAAAAATAAAAAATTTCGTTCATCTTCAACATGACGTTTCTTATTGGACAAAGAGAAACCTTGACATGGTACACCCGCTGTAACTAAATGCACTTTTTTCTCTCCAATAACCTCTTTATATTGTTCTTCTTTAATTTTTCGAACATCACCCAGAAGTGTACTAACTGCTGGATTATTAAAGCTATATGTTTTTAGTGCAGGGATATAAATATCATTTGCTAATATAGTTTGAAATCTATCTGTCATATCTAATCCAATACTAATACCACCAGCTCCACAGAATAAATCAACCACATTATATTTTTTAGTATTTAGAACAATATCTTTTTTATCCATTAGTGGCGTATACTCCCAATAATAAGAGCTTTTTTCTACATTAATAGTAATACTTTTTGTCATATAGTTTTCCATTTCCATTAAATCAAATAAACTTTTTATATACATAGTATCCTCCTTTAAAAGGATACTAACATAAAATAATAAATTAAAATACAAATATGTCAAATTGTCATATTTTCCTACTTTTCAAATAGAATTATATCTAAATTCAATCAACAAATATATAGGTTTAAACACGGTAATTCAAGTTTAAATACTAAAGAAGGAAACTCTGTAAAATAAAAAGGTAATGAGGACTCCAAGCAAAGAGTTTTCTAGCCTGTTTTATATTGGAAAACTTATTCAAATTGATAAAGTTTATAGCAAGATTTCTAACCATAGTTTGAACAAAAGAGATTTGTCCCATTCTAGTACGACAAACATCTTCTTCAAAGCTAATATCTTTGATATAATACAAGGAGTTTTGGTATAGATAGAGGGTCTCAAAACTATTGTAAAATCAGAATATCCGAAAGCTTTATAGAAGCTTTTTCTCAAAAGATGGGTTATACTCCCATTGACCTTGAAATCTGTAATAAATTTAAAACAAAATATGGTCTAAAGCTCTATGAAATGTATCTTCGCTACTACTCTTTACCCAACAAAGAGGGGGAAGGTGTAGGAACTATCTCACTGACCATTGAAGACCTAAATGAGATGTTTGGAACAGCCTACAAAACACCTAGCGAGATTAAAAGAGGTATCGAAAGAGGGTTGAAAGAGATAGAGAAGATTACAGAAGAGTTTATTAATGTTTTTTACCACAAAAGCAAAAGAAAATTTGTCTTTAGTTGGCATCAAAAGAGGAAATATCCAAACCTACGAATCCCCTATAATCATATTGATATTTTAATTGATTGGTATCTACATCATAATGAAGAGAGACTAAAAATAAAATCATTACCAAAATATAAACAGAGTCTAAAAAAGTCTATAATCAATGATGAGTTTAAAGAGTTAGATAAATATTACAGAGGTCTGTTACAATGGAAATATGATATTAAGTGGAATAAATATTACGACTCTACAACAGGTATGTATCGAAATTTTGAGGATAATAGAGGAAAAATATAGAGAATTTCTTGTCAAATATAATAAATTGACAAGAGTTCATGGTAGATGACAAGAGTTTAACCATACCCCAACAAATCCTTCATCCTCCGAGAAGGCAAAAATTTAAAAATAATACTCCCCCTTGAAGTCTCTCTAACATAAAATTTCCCAAAGTTTCTAATCATCAAACTCTCTCTATTTTCAATGCTCTTATGCACTCCATCATTAAAAGCCTCTACCCATTTTTTGGCTTCGGCTTCTGTACGGTTCATTTGTTCTGCCATAAAGGCGTATAGTTCTTTTTCTGTCATTTTTATCTCCTTACTCAATTAGCCAGTCACTGATTGGCTTTTTATTCTTATCAATTCTCCAGTCAGTGACTGGATTTTTCATCAAGCTTCTTTCAACCGAACCAACACAACCCTATCTCTCGAAAAAACCTCATACTCAAAAGGAATCACACGATTAACCTCGTCATAAACCTTCTTTTTAAAGGTCTTCGTAACCAAGTTACTCAAATACTTCTCATTGGATTCAAAAATCTCTTTAAGCTCCAAAAAGCTAAACTCTATCTCTTTTTTGAAGTTGTTTTGGCTTTTATAATATTGGATAATAGCCATGAGATACTCATAAAATTTAATGCTGTGAATACTTGTAA
>Ga0256827_10000897_pt1 | contig 18772 bp, 19 predicted proteins | sample CV84metaG_FD_185977 | JGI IMG/M metagenome (GOLD analysis project Ga0256827, IMG submission 185977) | Hydrothermal vent microbial communities from East Pacific Rise, Pacific Ocean - CV84 | ecosystem: Environmental > Aquatic > Marine > Hydrothermal vents | place: Pacific Ocean: East Pacific Rise... | reverse complement strand
AGCAATAGGTGTTTTAGTGGGAGCTTTATTATCTAATTATATCAATGAAAAATATTTAAATTATATTGCAGGAATTGGTTTTATTGTTATTGGTGCAGTAACTCTGGTGAAAGCATAAAATAAGGAGCAAAAATGAATTATATAGGCAACATCTTCAGACCTCCATCAGAGGCAAATTCATTATTACTTCAAATAACAATTGGCTGTAGTCATAATAAATGCAGTTTTTGTAAAATGTACAAAGATAAAAATTTTAAATTAAAATCAATTAATACAATTGAAAATGACTTAAAAGAGGCAACTCAATATGCAGGATATATAAAAAAAGTATTTTTAATGGATGGAGATGCTCTTATACTAAAGCAAAGTAAACTTATTAAAATACTTGAACTAATAAATTACTATTTACCAAATTTAACTAAAATATCAAGTTATGCTAATAGTCGCTCTATATTACTAAAATCTGATGAAGAACTTACTGAGCTTAGAAAATTAAATTTAAAAATGATTTATCATGGTGCAGAATCAGGTGATGATGATGTATTAAATCAAATAAATAAAAACTCAACAAGGAGTGATAATATAAAATCAGCAATAAAGCTAAAAAAAGCAGGAATAATACATTCAGTAATGATTCTTTTAGGCATTGCAGGTAAAGAAAACTCATTAAAACACGCAAAAAATACCGCAACAATGTTAACTGAAATGAATCCTGAATTTGTAGGAGCTTTAACATTAATGCTTGTTGAAGATACAGAACTATATAAAGATGCACAAAATAAGAAGTTTATTCTTCCTGATAAATTTGAATTATTAAAAGAATTAAAGACAATAATAGAATTTTCTGATTTCACAAATTGTAGATTCTCTTCAAATCATGCTTCAAATTATTTACCAGTAAAAATAAATTTACCTAATGACAAAGAATATATCTTAGAAAAAATAAATAATATTATAAATAGAAATAATGAGAACAACTTAAAACCGGAATGGTTGAGAGGACTATAACCTTATAATCCAGCTCCATTTCTTAACCTTTGCATTACAGAAGAAGATATTTCACGGGCTTTTAAAGCACCTTCTTTTAATTGCCTATCTATTTCAGCTTTATCAGAAATAATATTATTATAATTTTCTCTATTTTTAGCAAAAACATCTTCGAGTTTCTCAAAAAGTGTTTGTTTGGCATTTCCCCAGCCCATTCCACCTGCTTCATATTGTTTTCTTAAATCGTTCTGTTCTGACTGAGAAGCAAATAACTTATAAAGAGCAAAAACATTACATTCATCAGGATTTTTAACTTCTTCTATACCTTGAGAATTTGTTTTTATTTTCATAACCAGTTTTCTTAATTTTTTAGTTGGTAGAAATGGAGATATTACATTATTATATGATTTACTCATCTTTCTACCATCAAGTCCAGGTATAAGCGGAGTATCTTTATTAATTAATGGCTCAGGAACAATTAATAAATCTTTTTTATAATTAAAATTAACAGATTGAGCAATATCTGCTGCAATCTCTATATGTTGTTTTTGGTCTTTACCAACAGGAACTACATTTGTATCAAACATTAAAATATCAGCAGCCATTAAAACAGGATAAGTAAATAACCCAATATTTACATTATGGTCATCCTCTTTATTATTTTCTTTATTATTTGCAACAACAGCCTTATAAGCATGAGCTCTATTCATTAATCCTTTTGAGGTAAAAGCAGAAATAAAAGTAGTTAATTCAAAAATTTCAGGAATATCAGATTGTCTGTAAAATAAAACTTCTTTAGTGTCAAGCCCAAATGCAAGCCATGTTGCAGCTATTTCATAGGTTAACTCTTTTAATAATTTAGGATCCTTTACAGAATTAAGTGCATGATAATCTGCAATAAAGTATCGTGCATCATAGTTTTTAGCAAGTTCAAGAGCAGGTTTTATTGCTCCTAAGTAATTTCCAATATGAGGTGTTCCGGTTGGTTTAATACCAGTTAATGCTATTTTTTTCATTTTTATCTCCATTAGCCTTTTATCCCCAAAGGGGATTTATTAAAAAATAGATTTATATATTTAACATATACTTGTGGTCTTGTGAATTGTTTTTTTTATTATAATAAATAATATCTTAATATTTTAAGACTAATAGGCTTAAAAATCTATGTAATAAACAAATTTTATTTGGTTATGAAATAGCAATACAAAATCATAAGTAAGAGATTTTAAATAATTGCCAATTTTGAACAGATTGTAAGAAATAAATCTTAACGCTTTGAAAATTGAAATTTCTTACGAGCTTTTGGTTGCCCTGGTTTCTTTCTCTCTTTGATTCTAGCATCACGAGTAACAAACCCAGCTTCTTTAAGAGTAGGTCTTAACTCTTTATCAAATTCCAATAAAGCTTTTGTTATAGCATGTTTAATTGCATCAGCTTGGCCGGTTAAACCACCACCCTGAACATTAACTCTGATATCAAAACTAGTTTCATGATTAGTTAGCACAAGTGGTTGCCTCAAAATAAGTATTGAAGTTCCACGAGTAAAATAATCAGTTAATTTTTTTCCATTAACTTCAATATTACCTTTACCTTTAGTCATGATAATGCGAGCTATTGAAGATTTTCTTTTTCCTGTAGTGAATAATCTCATTATTTACTCTCCTCTTTTGTTTTCAACTCTAAAACTTCAGGCTTTTGAGCTGCATGAGGATGCACATCAGAAGCATATATTTTAAGTTTCTTCAAAATCTTTCTTGATAATTTGTTTTTAGGCAACATACCAGTAATAGCTTTTTTAACCATTAACTCAGGTCGTCTATTAACTAATTCAGTAGCAGTAAATGTTTTCATATGTCCAACATACTTTGAATGAAAATAATATTTTTTATCATTCCATTTATTACCACTTAATCTAATTTTATCAGCATTAATTACAATAACAAAATCACCAGTGTCAACACCAGGTGTATAAGTAGGTTTATTTCTACCTCTTAAAATATTTGCAATTTCAACTGAAACATGACCTAAAGTTTTATCTTTTAAGTCTACTACATACCACTTTCTTTCTATATTCTCGTTCTTGGCATAGAAGGTCTTCATTTTGTACTCCCAAACTCTATAAGCCTTGTGATTATACATAAAAAATACCTTAAGTCAAGTTTTTTTATCCATTTTTTTCAGCTAACTTTATTAATAATAACTAAAAAATAAAAATTTTGACATTTTATATTTTAAAGTGTTAGAGTAATTTTGATTATGTTGGAGGTTATATGAAATTAATTCATGGAATAATTATTATGTTAATAATTACATTTGCTACTTCTTGTGTAAAACAAACTATCGTAGCAAAACCAAATACGAAAGTCTATTTAACAGAAAACACAGATGGCTGTAAATATTTTGACTCTAAAAAAACTCATTATTTTTTCTGGGGATTACTCCAGGCAGGAGAAGGTCCTGAAGTATTATTTAAAGATGGTGATACAGTTAGAGTTGAAACAGAAGTAACATTCGTTGATGGTCTTGTTTCCTTTATTTCATTACTTGGTCTTTATAGTATAAGAACCAGCAATGTTTATAAGTGTAATACTAAGTGAGGTTTATAATGAAATATATTTTAATTTTAATGATATCTGCTTTTTTATTTACTTCATGTTATTCTCAAAAAGTAATTACTGCACCAGATAAACCAGTTCTCCTTGCAGAAAAAGATATGAAATGTATTAAAACAGCAGAGAAAAGAGATTGGTACTTTTTTTGGGGACTTGCAGCTTTTGATGAAGAAATGCCTCTTACTGCACCTTTACTTACTGATGTAAACAAACCTGTAAAGATTGTAGTAACAACTACTTTTACAGATGCTATGCTAACAATATTTACCTTTTGGGGTTCTTTTATACCAGAAACAACAATTGTTTATGAGTGCACAAAAAAATAATTAATTTAATAAAACTGAGTTTATTTTTCCAATAAAAGTAGAAATACCATAAGGTTTAGGTATAAAATCCTTTACTCCATTGTTTAAAACATCTTTTATTCTTTCATCATTTTCATAGCCAGAAGAAATAATTACTTTAACATCTTTATTTATTTCTTTTAATTCATAATAAACATCTTTCCCTGACTTATTTGGCATATCCATATCAAGTATAACCAATTCAACTCTATCTATATTTTTTTTATATACAACAATTCCATCATCTCCATTTGAAGAAGTTAAAACATTATACCCAAACTCTTCAAGAATAGCCTTTGCTGTTATAACAACAAGGGGTTCATCATCAATTAGAAGTATTGATTTTTCAACATTACTTTTATGCTTTTCAAGATTTGAATAGTTTTTATCAACATTAACCTTTTCGTTGCATACAGGTATAAAAACTTTAACAATAGTTCCTTCATTTTCAACAGAACTTACTTTTATAAAACCATCATGAGCTTCAACAATATTTCGACTTGATGTCAAGCCCAAACCTAAATCATTGCTATTATTCTTTGTTGAAAAAAATGGATCAAAAATCATGTGTAAAATATTATATGGTATTCCAATACCATTATCTGAAACTTCAATGCTCCAGTAATCCTTTGAAGCTTGTTTAAATTTATCTAATTTTAAATTAATTATTCCTTTAAAATTACCTTTATTTAAAATAGCCTGATAAGAATTTATCAATATATTTAAAAACATTTGCTCAAGCTGTGATAAATCTCCAATAACAATAGCTTCTTCCTGAGGTAAACTTAAATTTAAATCTACTGATTTAGAAAATGAATTCCTTAACATTGAAAACATATTTAAAATTAAGTCGTTTAAATCTATTTTTTTAAAGATATTAGATTGTTTATTTGAAATCGATAATAAATTTTCTAAAGTTTCTTTAGCTTTTTGAGTAGCAATTTTTATATTATTAATATTTTCGTCTGTATGTAATTCTTCTTTTAATAATTTTATATTTAGCAAGTCAATATTTCCAAGTATTACAGCAAGATTATTATTCAACTCATGCACAAGACCAAGTGATAAGCTTGATATCAACTCCATTTTTTGACTTTTCAATAAAATCATTTCATTTTGATATTTTTCTGTAACATCTTTTGCAATACCAATAATTTCCTTAGAACCATTTTCATCATAGTAAGTTTCAAGTAATTCAAGAATTAACTTATTCTTATTTTTATCAAATATTTCAATATTATATTTTATATTTTTCTTTTTATTACTAAATAATACTTCTCTGTTTTGAGAGTTTTTTTTATTTAATTTATTATTTGTTAAATAAGATTTATGATTAATTAACCACTCATCTTTTGAATATCCAGTTATCTTAACAACAGAAGAAGAAACATATGTTAACTCTCCATCAGTATTGATTTTATAAATAAAATCAGCAATATTATTTAATAAAAATGTTTGTTCATTCAGAGCTATCTTTAAATCGCGTTCATATTCTTTTCTTTTTGAAATATTCTTTATTAAAGCAAAAATAGTATCTTCTTCACCTTCTTTTACTGAAGTCAATAAAACCTCACTCCAAAAAACAGTTCCATCTTTTTTTATATGCTGCCATTCAAACATATTAGAACCTGTTTTTAGGGCTTCAAGTATTTTATTATCTGCACTAATAACTGAAACACTACCATCTACTTGAAAACGAGGAGATAAATCAGCAGGGTGCAAAGTTAATACTTCATCTAATGTATATCCAAATAACTCTAATAAATATTCATTTGCATATGAGATATTACTATTTTTTAATATAAGAACTGCACATTTAGTGTTTTTAAAAAAATCAAAATAATATCCATTAACACTCATAAACCCTCAATTTAAAAATATCATTAGTTATAGTTTATTACATATAAACAAATCTGTCAAGTTATAAAACCTATAATTATTATTGTTATTATATTTTGAATTATATTAGTTATATAAAAAATTATCATTAAAAATCAGTCTCTTTTCTCAAAACCGGCTAAATAATCATCATAGACATTCTTTTCAGGGAAAAGCTCTCTTTCTTTACCTGTAATAGTTTTAATTGTCCATTTCAACCCTATATAAATCAAAATTATACCTGAAATGGTCATAACTATTAGGAAAACAGGTGAAATAACTTCAACAGGAACAGAGTCATGTTTTTTTAGCTCATCTGGATTAACAAAGTAAAGCATAAAGGTTACAAAAAAATTATTTATTGCATGATAAATTATAGTATAAAATATATTTCTAGAATGAATCATTATAAAAGCAAAAATTACTCCAAGTACAAAAGCATTTGGAATTTGAGCCATATTAAAATGTATTGCAGAAAATAAAAAAGCTGATACAGTAATTGCAATAATAGGCTTGTGATTACTTGCAATTCCTCTTAATAAAAACCCCCTGAAAATCAATTCTTCAGTTATAGGAGCAACAATTGCAATAGGAATCATAAATAAAGTAATATACGATTTATTACTAGCAACTTTTATCATAAATTGATTATATGTAGAATCATTGGAAGTAGGTATTAAGTAATTAAAAAGCATATTAAGCATCATTGTTCCAATAATTATTGGAATTATTGTATATATAAAATTAAGGTTTATATCTTTAGAAAACATTCCATAAAAAATATTTTTTTTATATTTATCCTTTATAAAAAAATATACTGAAAAAAACATAGACATAGAAATAAGCATTGAAGCAATAACTATAACAATAATATTTTTATTTCCTTTAAATAAAAAACGAAAACCAAAAGAAAGCATAGCTGTAAGTATTAAAGCAATAATTAATATAAGAATAGATTGCTTAATATTTGGATAAAATTTACTGCCTTGATAAACTATATTATTTTTTATACTATTTTTTATATTTTTACTTATTTTTTTTACTGTTTTTTTTTTGGTGGAAGTCCATATTTATTTTCTTCAGGATTCCCTTCAATAAACCCCATAATTATCATTAAAACAAATCCAATATAAGGAGCAAGCGTTACAAATGCAAACCATGCCGAGTAATTAAAATCATGGGCTCTTTTAGCAGAAACTGCAATATTTGGATAAATAAAAATTAATGAAACAACTCCTAAAAACTGCTCCATCTCTTCTTTATTCATTTTCATAACAGCAACAATAATACCAACTACCATTACAGTTAAAAATTCTATTGCAATATAAAATAAAAATTCTTTTTTACCAATTCTTCCCTGCAATGAAAATAAAAATTTCATTATATCAAATTCTTCTTTGTTTTGATTATTATATTCTTCCATTTTTCCTCAAAGAAACAATCTTAATTATAATTATTAATTACTTAATTGCAAGATTTTTAAGCCTTTGCTTTTTTAGATGGAGCCTTAGGTGTTTTTCCTTCTTCTCTATCAAGTTTTTTATTGATATAATTTTGTTGAAGTATAGATACAAGAGTATTTACCCAAATATAAAGAACTAAACCTGATGGTAAATTAATCATAAAAAATGAGAATAATACAGGCATTGTATAAAGCATAATTTTTGCTTGAGTTTGATCCATTCCTGCAGAAGACATTTTTTGTTGAAAGAACATCAAAATTCCCATAGTTACAGGTAAGATATAATAAGGGTCTGCAACTGATAAATCCTGAATCCATAATGCAAAAGGCTCATTATATAATTCTACAGAGTACTGAATTGCTCTATATAAACCAAACCAAATAGGCATCTGTAAAAGCATAGGTAAACATCCACCTAATGGACTCACACCATGTTTTTTATAAAGAGCCATAGTTTCACGGCCTATTTTTTCTTTATCTGTTCCATACTTTTCTTTTAATTTATCCATTTCTGGTTTAAGCTTCTTCATTTTATGCATTGAAGCATAGGAAGATTTTGTTAATGGATATAGCCCTAATTTAACAATTAAAGTTAATAATATTAATGCAATTCCATAATTACCAAAAATTCCGTATAAAAATAACAATAACCATAAAATAAGCCTTGAAATAACAGCAAATATCCCATAATCTATACCATCATTTGCTCCAAGAGCTTTAAGATTTTCAAGAATTTTAGGCCCATTATAGATTTCATAGGAAAAATGAATAGATTTTCCAGCTTCCAGATTATAAGGCTCTGAATTAAAAGTAAACCTTACATCTTCTTTTTCGCCCTTTTTAATTATTTCTTTATTCATTTTAAAAGTAAATGTATCTTTATGTGATGGCTTTATCAATGAAATAAAATATCTATCATCAGCCCCCATAAAAGAAAGTTCTTTTTTAACAAGCTCATCCTTAAAATCTTCAGATTCAACTCTTTCAAAATCACCATGGTCAGTTTTATAAAAGAATGTTTTTCCACCATTTCCAAAAATATTTGTTTTTTCAACTCTATGGTCATAATATGATGAATAATTTGTAATCGTACTAAATAATTGTGTTGATGATGAAATATTTTCAATTTTTACATTTAAAGTTAGAGAATATTTTTTATTTAAACTATATATTTTTGTAATTCTAAAGTCTTTATTTTGAAATATAAACTCAACAGATTTATCATCTTTTTTAACAATATTAAAAGGAGCATAATTCTTTAAGTACTCTGCTTTATCTTTAATCAATGAAAATGATAAAGGATAAAACTCTTTACTTTCTTCCTTTACAATATAAATTTGCTCTTTTTTGGCTTTATCAAGAGTATATTTCTTGCCTTTTAGGTTTAATGATTTTAAAGAGGCTCCATAAGTTGAAAATTCAATTTTAATATCTTTATTTTCTAAAATTACAAATTCTTCTTTTTTATTATAATCAATTCCCGATATATCAGATGGATTTTTTTCTTCTTTTTTCTCTCCATTTGTATCAATAACAGAAGCAGTAGAGTCCTTTGCCTTAATAACTTTGCTGTTTTTGTTGTTATCAGGAGTTTTATTAACTTCTTTTTTTACATCAACCTTTTTTGGGGGACTAACAGGAGGAGCCATAAAATGATTCCACCCCAAAAACACAACAACAGACAATACAACTGCTAACATTAAATTTTTGTTATTATTTTCACTTTCCATTTTCTACCTTATTAATTTTATTATTTTTTTTATCTGGAACAGGGTCAAATCCTCCTTTTGAAAAAGGATTGCACCTTAGTATTCTCCAGCCTGACATAAAAACACCCTTAAAAGAACCATGCTTTTCTATTGCTTCAATACTGTAAGCTGAACATGTTGGATAATATTTACATGTAGGAGGCCTATTTGCAGAAATATATTTTTGATAGAACCTAATAAATTTAATTAAAAAATTCTTCATTTATATGTCTTGGTTACAAGTGATATAAATATTTCCTCCAACTCTTTAAAAGAATAATTTTTAACCTGATTTCTCAGTATAAAAACATAATTATATCCAGATTTAAAAATAGGTTTATTTGTTCTAAAAAAAACTCTGAAAATTCTTTTATAATAATTCCTAACTACAGCATTACCAACTTTTTTGGATACAACAATACCAAATTTAAAAATATCTGAATTATTTTTATCTATAGTTAGAATCATACAATCATGATTAAAAGATTTTCCCTTTTGAGTCTTTAAGAAATCCCTTCTTTTAAGAAGTCTTAAAGATTTGGGATAATTATTTCTTGTATGTTGTTGAAGCAAGTTGTTTTCTTCCTTTTCTTCTTCTGGCTTTAAGTATTGCTCTTCCTGATGAAGTACTGTTTCTCTTCATGAAACCATGTTTTCTACTTCTCTTTCTATTACTTGGTTGAAACGTTCTTTTCATTTTATCCTCCAAAACCACATTAAGGCCGTAATATTGCCATAAAGTTAATAAAAAGTCAAGTTAGTATTTTTTTATATGATAAATTTTTAAAAAAACTTTAAATTTCTCATATTTTGTGATATATCTACTCTTAATAAACTATCAAATAATTTTACAGAGGCTAAAATGACTGATAAAATGTCTAAAAAACAAGAAGAAGAAGCTAAAAAACAATTTGAAGAAACAATAAAAGAAATTAATCATGAAGATGTTATTTCTGCATCAGAAGAAGGGTTTAAAAAAATTAAAACATTAAATCACAAGCCTCCAAAAATATTAAAACAAATCTGGGAAGACATAAAAATGATGGTTTATTTAATTAAAGACTATGTTAATGGAGATTACAGAGATATTAGCTGGAAAACAATTGCAGCAATAACAGGAGCAATAATTTACTTTGTTTCTCCAATTGATTTAATTCCTGATTTCATACCAGTAATTGGCTACCTTGATGACTTAACAGTTTTAAAAATGGCATTAAAAATAGTCACTAAAGAGTTCGATACTTATAAAGAATGGAAACTAGGCGAATTATAAAGGAATATTACCATGTTTTTTCCATGGATTTTTTAACACTTTGTTTTCTAGCATTTCAAAAGCATTAATTAACTTTTCTCTGGTAAATTCAGGTAGAATTATTTCATCAATATAGCCAAGTTCAGCTGCTTTATACGGAGTTGCAAATTCACTTCTGTATTTTTCAGTAAATTCAGCTCTTAACTTTTCAGGGTCATCACTATTTGCAATTTCTTTTCTATAAATAATATTAACAGCTCCTTCTGCTCCCATAACTGCAATTTCTGCTGTCGGATAAGCATAGTTTATATCTGCTCTGATATGCTTTGAAGACATAACATCATAAGCTCCACCATAAGCTTTTCTTGTAATAAGAGTAACCTTTGCAACAGTTGCTTCAGCAAAAGCATATAATAATTTTGCACCATGTTTGATTATTCCACCATATTCCTGAGAAACACCTGGTAAAAACCCTGGAACATCAACAAGAGTTAAAATAGGAATATTAAAAGCATCACAAAACCTTACAAATCTTGCAGCTTTAGCCGAAGCATCAATATCTAAAACTCCTGCAAGTATCATAGGTTGATTTGCAACAACACCAATAGTTTTACCATTTAAACGAATATAACCAATTACCATATTTTTTGCATAATGCTCTTGTACTTCAAAAAAATAATTTTCATCAGCAACTTTTTTAATTAAATCTTTAATATCATAAGGCTTATTGGGATTTGTTGGAATTAAATCCTTTAAAGATGATTCAACTCTGTTAATAGGGTCATCAGTAGGAACAACAGGTGCATTATCTCTGTTATTAGAAGGAATAAAACTCAACAATTCTTTTATTTGATTAAGCATATCTTCTTCACTATTACTTGCAAAATGAGCTACACCTGATTTAGTATTATGAGTCATTGCACCACCAAGTTCTTCTTTTGTAACTTCTTCATGGGTAACGGTTTTAATAACATCAGGCCCGGTAATAAACATATATGAAGTATCTTTTACCATAAAAATAAAATCTGTAATTGCAGGGCTATAAACTGCTCCACCAGCACAAGGCCCTAAAACAGCAGAAATCTGAGGCACAACTCCTGAATACAGGGTATTTCTTAAAAAAATATCAGCGTAACCACCAAGTGATTTAACACCTTCCTGTATTCTTGCTCCACCACTATCATTTAACCCTATAAAAGGAGCACCAACTTTTGCAGCTAAATCCATTACTTTAGTAATTTTCTCTGCAAATACTTCTCCAAGAGAGCCTCCAAAAACAGTAAAGTCCTGACTAAATAAATAAATAAGGCGTCCATCAATCTTTCCATAGCCTGTAATTACACCATCACCATAGATTTTTTTATCATCCATTCCAAATTCAGTTGTTCTATGAACTCTAAAAGCATCAAGTTCAACAAAAGTACCTTCATCAAGTAATAAATCAACTCTTTCTCTTGCGGTTAATCTTCCCTGTGAATGTCTTTTATCAATTCTTGCCTGACCACCACCAAGTTTTGATTTTTTTTGTTTTTCTTCTAATTTTTCATATTTTTCATCAATAGTTTCAAATTTTATCATACTCCCCTCAAAAACTTTTGTTTATATTAATAAAAACCATATCTTTTGGCAAGTTATTTTAATGTTATTTATTAATAAAAATTAAATCTCCAAAAAATCCTGCTTGACATAATCAATTCAAATATATATAAATAATCTTTCTCATAAAAGAAATTTAAAAAAATATATATTAGATTAACAGGAGAAATTATGACAAAATATATTTTTATGACAGGTGGAGTTGTATCCTCTTTAGGTAAAGGATTAACCAGTGCCTCAATTGCAGCACTTTTGGAAGCAAGAGGTTTAAATGTTACAATAATGAAACTTGACCCATATATTAACATAGACCCAGGTACAATGAGTCCATTTCAACATGGTGAAGTATTTGTAACAGATGATGGAACAGAAACAGACCTTGATTTAGGACATTATGAGAGATTTACTCATGCAAATATGACTAAAAGTAATAATTTTACATCTGGACAAGTGTATTACTCTGTAATAGAAAGAGAAAGAAGAGGTGAATACCTAGGAAAAACGGTACAAGTGATTCCTCATATTACAGATGAAATAAAAAATCGAATACTAAATAACACATCAAATTACGATATAGTCATTATAGAAATAGGGGGCACTGTTGGAGATATAGAATCTCTACCTTTTTTAGAAGCAGTCAGACAGTTAAAAATGGAGCTAGGTCCAGAAAAGACATTATCTATACACATGACATTAGTACCTTACTTAAAAGCAGCAAAAGAACTTAAAACTAAACCAACACAAAACTCTGTTCGTCAATTAATGCAAATTGGTATTCAGGCAGATATACTTGTTTGCAGAGCAGAAAGAGAAATATCTGATGATGTAAGAAAAAAAATATCATTATTTTGTAATGTACCTTTTAATAGAGTAATCACAGCATTAGATGCAAGTACAATTTATAAACTCCCTTTAATTTTATATAAACAAGGCTTAGACTCTAAAATACTAAATATTTTCAGGCTCGACACTCTTCCACCTAAATTACAGCCATGGTATAAAATAGTTGAAAATCTTGAAAACCCAAAATTTAGTAAAACAATTGCAATAGTTGGTAAATATGTTGATTTAACTGAATCATACAAGAGTTTAAATGAAGCACTTACTCATGCAGGAATAGAAAACTCATGTAAAGTTAACTTAAAATATATTGATTCTGAAGAGTTAGAAAACAGTAAAAACATTTCTGTATTTTTTAATAATGTTGATGGAATTTTAGTTCCAGGAGGCTTTGGACATAGAGGAGTTGAGGGTAAAATTAAAGCTGTTGAATATGCAAGAGTTAATAAAATTCCATTTTTTGGAATTTGTCTTGGAATGCAGATAGCTGTTATTGAATTTGCAAGAAATATAGCAAAACTTGAAGATGTAAACAGCAATGAGTTTAAAGATGATTGTAAAAATCCTGTAATTGATTTAATGCTTGAACAAAAAAAAGTTGAAACAATGGGTGCAACTATGAGATTAGGTGCTTATGATGCAGTTTTATTAAAAGATAGCTTAGCAAATAAAATTTATAAAAAAAATAAAATTTCAGAAAGACACAGGCATAGATATGAGTTTAACAATAAATACAGAGAATTATTAGAAGAAAGTGGATTAATTATTTCTGCTACATCTCCATCTGGTAACCTTGTAGAAATCATAGAGCTTCGTGATCATCCATTTTTCATTGCATCACAGTTTCACCCAGAATTCAAATCAAAACCATTTGAGGCTCACCCTTTATTTTCTGCTTTTATTAAAAGTTGTTTATAGATTAAGTATGCTAATAACCTTCAAATTCAAAAGAGCTTGTCTTATAGTATTAAATATCCATAATATTACTTTTACTTAGAAAAACTTAAATAAATTATAAACATTTGTAATACCTAATAAAATATGATAATATAAACTCAATTAAATCCATATTATCATATTTACGGAGGAATATATGAAAATTTTTACAGTGTTTATGCTCTTCTTATTTGCTATTACCACATGGGCTCAGCCATCTTTGGCTGATTCAAAAAGACATGTTAAAAAATTAAAACCTTATAAAGTTAAGTGGGCAGGTAAAATAACTAAAAATATTAGGCTCAATGAATGGGCATTTTATAGAGGAGCAACTTTAACTTTTAAATTAAAGAAGCACCGTGGTATTACCTATAAACAGATGATTCAGGTTGAATATAAAAAAATAGGTAATGGAAAATGGAATTTTGATAGAATTGGTTATTATGGAGATCCAGTTTTCTTTGGATTAAAAAGGCCAAAAACAAAAGACTTGATTAAATTTATTAAGAGTAATTTAAGATCTTTTATTCCAAGTAGTGATTTTCAGAAAGTTGTTGGAGAAATTAAAAATATAAAGTTATCAAAAAAGCCTGAGTGGAAATGGGCAACCTTAAAAAGATTAGATGGTTATTTTGAGGTTGATTATTCTGTTAAAGAAGGAAATTTAACTGTTGTTGATTACCATAAAAAACTAAGAGTTCGCTTCAGGCGAGATACTATTATAAAGGGGCCTTTTACAAGTTTAGATACATCTGTTAAAGATAGTAAGAAAATCGGTAAAAAGAAATATACACAAGAGGAATATGATAAAATAAAAAGTATTGGAGAAGCTATATTGGAAAAGGAGATTCATGATATAGTGAGCAAACTTCCAGATGTAAAAGTACCTAATTTTAAATTATATGATGAATTTATTTACTTTGTTCATGATAAAATGCTCAATGGTTCAGAAGCTGAAGTTAGATCTTTGTTATACTACAATTTATCAAAGCGTTATTTTATGAAAAAACCTGAATTTCATTTTACATCACTAGGAGCTAAATTACTTGATGGAATTATGGGATTTAGAGAAAAGTATAGTAAATCATTTTGTAAATACCCAAAAATTAAAGACAGACTTGGACAAGAAATTACTTTTTATGGTAAAGAAAACAGGCTGGTTTCAAAAATTTCCGTTGGCTGGGATCCAAATGAAAAATCATGGAAAATTATAGATATTAAAATGCATTATGAGGATAATGTTCCAGATTATGGCATGAAACAAAGAAAAATGGGAAATTTTACAAATCCAACAGAATGTGATGATAAACCTACAATAATACAACCTTTACCAATATATAAAGTTGGTGATACCGTTTCCTATCAATTTAAGGACAGTATTCATTATGGAACTGTAATAAAAAAAGATAGTCTTCCTGGTAGATATCAAATTAAATTTCCAACAACCAGAACAATTTGGGGAAATGCTAAACTTATGAAAAAAGTAGATCCTTCAAAAGTTCCTGAAGTTACTGTATTTGAAAAAGGAGACACTGTTAAGGTTAAGTTTGATAATGGTTCTTATATTGGTACTGTTTTAAGAGTTGATAATAGAAAGAAAAAATTGTTTGTTGATTTTACTGATATACAAGATGCCTGGGTTACTCAAAAAAGTTCAGTTAAAACAAATGAAAAAGTAAAAACTAAAGCAAGTGCTGTTAAATTTAAAGTAGGTGATAAAGTTAGAGTTAAATTTAGAACCAAGTCTTTTAATGGTATCGTTAAAAAAATTGATAATAGAAATAAAAAAATATTTGTTGATTTTAAAGTAATTAAAGATATGTGGGTTTATCAGGTTCACTCAACTATAATAAAGTAATTATTTTTTCTTCTTTTTACTTTTCTTAGCTTTTTTCTTTTCTTTATATTCTATTTCTTCTTTTTCAGCTTGGGCAATTAAATCTTTCCATGAATCTGGTTCATTAGCTATTTCAAGAATTGTTCTGTATTCTTTTTTACTCATTTCAAAAACTTCAATCTCTTTTTCTAAAAATCCTTCAATCTCTTTGAGTATTTTCTTTTCATCACTACTGCAAAATGATATTGCAAGCCCTTTATTTCTACCTCTTCCAGTTCTTCCAACTCTGTGAACATAATTTTCACTTACTTCAGGTAAATCATAGTTTATAACTAAATCAACATTTGGAACATCAATTCCTCTTGCTAAAATATCTGTTGCAATAAGTAATTTAAATTCATTATTTCTAAATTGTTTCATTGTATTTGTTCTTTCTTCCTGAGTTTTTTCTCTATGAATAGTTTTTGATTCAATATTAAAATTTTTCATTGATTTACTAACTCTTTCAGCTCTTACAATTGTTCTTACAAAAGCAATTATTTTATAATCAGGATTATTTTCAATTAAATTCTTTAAGAAAAATCTTTTATCATCTTTTTCAATAAATGCTACAAAATGAGTAATATTTTTTGCAACAGGGTCTTTTGGTGAAATTTCAATTCTAATTGCATTTGTTCTTACAAGAGAATAAGCTATTTTTTTGATTTCTTTATCTATTGTTGCAGAAAAGAATAGTGTTTGATGTTTGTGATTAACTTTCTTTTTAATATCCTGAATATCCTTAAAAAAACCTAATTTAAGCATTTGGTCGGCTTCATCAAGTACAATAGTTGAAATATTATCAAGTTTTATATATCCTTGTGAAATTAAATCAAACATTCTACCCGGAGTTGCAATTAAAATATCAATTCCTTTTATTAAATTTAAGATTTGAGCATCTTGCTCTACTCCACCATAGATAGCAAAAGATTTAGCATTTGTTCCTTTTGATAATTTACTGAATACTTTACCTATCTGAATAGCAAGCTCTCTTGTTGGAACCATAATCAAAGCTTTTATTCCATAAGATCGTTTACTCGTTTTAATATTATGAATCATATCAATTAATGGAATTGCAAATGCCGCTGTTTTTCCAGTTCCTGTTTGTGCAACAGCTAAAACATCTTCCCCTCTCATAATTGGAGGAATAGATTTAAACTGTATATCTGTTGGCCTTGAAAAACCAAGTTTATCTAAATTCTTTTTAATCTCTTTTAATATGTGATAATCACTGAACTTCATTGTTACTCCTGATAAAATATCATAACGATTTCAGTATAACATATCTTTAGCTTCTTTTGAATATGTAGTTTTTTATTTATAAATACTTTTCTTTTAATGCTGTTTTAACACACCTTTAATATATCGTAATTTTTCTACAATTTATTGTTTTATAAAAAACAGTATGCTATTATAATAACGCAGGTTGTAATAACCACGGTTACTATAATTATATTTAAGGATAATATGATAAAGTTTTATAATAGAGAAGATGAACTAAAATTATTAAATAAAGCTGAGAAATTAAAAAACAAACATTCAATTATGACTATAATTACAGGAAGAAGAAGAATAGGGAAAACTACCCTCTCTTTAAAAGTAAACTCTGATAAAAAATTATATTTTTTTATTTCTAAAAAATCAGAAAAACTACTTTGCAATGAATTTATTGAAGAAATAAGAAGTAAAAATATAAATATATATGGTGAATTTAATAAATTTGATGATTTATTCTCATATCTTATGGAAATAAGTAAATTAACTCCATTAACTCTAATTATTGATGAATTTCAGGAATTTTTAAAGATAAATCCTTCACTATTTTCATCAATTCAAAAAATATGGGATTTAAATAAAAATACATCACACATGCACTTGATAATATCAGGTTCAGTTTATTCAATGATGAAAAAGATATTTGAAGATATAAAAGAGCCTCTTTTTGGAAGAGCTGATTTTAAAATAAATTTAAAACCATTTAATATACAAACTTTAAAAGATATTTTAGAGGATTATAATAGTTATTCACCTAAAAACTTACTGGATTTTTATACATTAACAGGGGGAGTAGCAAAATATATTGACTTATTCGTATTAAATGAATCTTTTACACTTGATAATATGATCAATGAAATAATTTCTAAATATTCTATTTTTTTAGATGAGGGTAAAAATAGATTAATTGAAGAATTTGGAAAAGAATATACAACTTATTTCTCTATTCTTTCATTAATTGCAAGTTCTAAAACCTCTAAAAGTAGTATAGAATCCATACTTCAAAAAAATATATCAGGGCATCTATTTAGATTAGAAAAAGATTATAATATAATAAAATCAATAAAGCCCATAGACGCTAAAATAAACTCAAAAACTCAAAAATATGAAATAATAGATAATTTTTTAAATTTCTGGTTTAGATTTATCTATAAATATCAATCTTTTATTGAATCAGAAAATTTTGATGGATTAAAATTTATCATAAATAGGGACTTTTCTACATATAAAGGAAGAATTTTAGAAAAGCTTTTCATTGAATTATTAAAAAATAAAAATTACTCATCAATAGGCTCTTACTGGGAACGAAATAATAAAAATGAAATTGATATTGTAGCCATAGACAATATTAATCATAAAATTTTTATTGCAGAGGTTAAACTTAATCATAGTAGGCTGAGTTTAAACAAATTAATTCAAAAATCAGAGAAATTAGTAAAGAAATATAAAAATTATAAAGTTGAATACAAATTACTATCCTTGCATGATATTGATAATTTAATAAGGCAGGAAGCGACAATCTGATGTATTGTTAGTATATATTTGGAGTAAAAATGGAAGAAAAATGAAAGAAAAAAATCTAGTAATACAACTAACAGAATATCAAAAACTATACATTACTGATGAAAGAATCAATAAAGAAATTTTTTCACACCTGGAAAACTTTATTTTAGAAAATGATACCCCATTTTTAGTTTTAAAATCATATAGAGGTAAGAAATATATACAAGCTCAAAATTTCGTTGGTATAATTCAATTAAAAAATGGCTTTACCCTTGAAATTTTACCTAAATCTCTAACTTGGAAAAAAACATAGAAGAAAGTAAAAATATTCTGATAAAAATGATAAATTCTTTAGATATGATTAATCAAACGATCACATCATGGGCAGAAGTATTCCTACTAAATGAAAGTTTTTCAATTTACAAGGGTGAAAAGATAGCTTTCGCATTACTTTTTGATATGA
>Ga0256827_10000896_pt1 | contig 18774 bp, 19 predicted proteins | sample CV84metaG_FD_185977 | JGI IMG/M metagenome (GOLD analysis project Ga0256827, IMG submission 185977) | Hydrothermal vent microbial communities from East Pacific Rise, Pacific Ocean - CV84 | ecosystem: Environmental > Aquatic > Marine > Hydrothermal vents | place: Pacific Ocean: East Pacific Rise... | reverse complement strand
AGAAAATTTAGCAATATACAGATTAACAACTGCTGCCGATAATAATGTGGCGTATTTTGGTTTTATAAACTATGGAGATTATTATGTACTTGGCTTTAAAAACGAGGCAGGATATTACTACGAAAAAGTTTCTATTGTGCAAGTTCGTCCTGGTAGAAAAGAATATCTAAATCTATATTTAGATGAAATTCCGCCTTCAAAGCAAAATCATTCTAAAGCTATTGAAGAGCTAAAACAATTACCAAAAATAAAATAGTTTTATGTTGAAATCTATGACCGGCTTCGGGAAAGCTACAAAAAGTTCTAATAACAAAACTGTTATTGTTGAGATACGTTCTCTAAATAGTAAACTTTTAGATTTAAGTATTAAATCGCCTGTTCTTTTCAGAGAAAAGGAAAGTGAAATTAAAAATATTATCTCTAAAAAGCTTATCAGAGGTAAAGTTGATTTGCAAATAACAATAGAATATACTGGAGAAGAAGCACCTACAGAAATAAATAAAAATCTTGTAAAAAATTATTACAAACAACTTTCTGAAATTGCTAAAGATTTAAATATCAGTATTAGTGAGAGCTCTTTGCAAGCAATTATTAGAATGCCAGATGTAATTTCAACTCCAAACTTAGAGCTTAAAAAAGAAGATGTAGACTTGCTTTATTCATGTCTTGATGAGGCTTTAATGAAAATTGATGAGTTTAGAGCACAAGAAGGATCTATTACTGAAAAAGATTTAAAAACCAATATTTTAAATATAGAGCAGCTCTTAAAAGAAGTTGAAGAACCAGAGAAATTAAGAGTTGAGAAAGTAAAAAATAGGATAAGAACAAATATCGAGGAACTTATAGATAAATCTAAAATTGATGAAAATAGGTTTGAACAAGAACTGATTTTTTACATTGAAAAATTTGATGTTTCAGAAGAAAAAGTACGTTTGGCTAATCATTGCAAATATTTTTTAGAAACATTACAATCTAAAGATGCACAAGGAAAAAAACTTGGGTTTATATCGCAAGAAATTGGTCGTGAAATAAACACTCTTGGCTCAAAAGCCAACGATGCTGTAATACAAAAGATAGTTATCCAAATGAAAGATAATTTAGAGAAAATTAAAGAACAAACTCTTAATATTTTGTAATCTGATGTCAGGAAAACTAATAATATTATCAGCCCCGTCGGGTGCAGGAAAATCTACAATAATTTCTAGCCTTTTAAAAGAGAACGAATTTAACTTAGAATTTTCTATATCGGCATGTAGCCGAAAACCACGTAAAGGCGAAGTTCATGGGAGAGAATATTATTTTTTATCAGCCGAAGAGTTTAAGAAAAAGGTTGAAAACGATGAGTTTATTGAGTGGGAAGAAGTTTACGAAGATCATTATTATGGAACTTTAAAATCTGAGATTGAACGTATTTTTACAAAAGGAAATAATGTAATTTTCGATATTGATATTGCAGGTGGTTTAAACATAAAAAAGCAATATCCCGAAAAAGCAATATCAATTTTTGTTATGCCTCCTTCGGTTGAAGAATTAGAAAAACGCTTGAGAACAAGAGGTACAGATAGTGAAGAAAATATTAGAAAAAGAATTGCCAAAGCAAAATTCGAACTTTCTTTTGCCGAAAAATTTGATAAAAAAGTAGTTAACGAAAATATAGAAAAAGCTGTAGAAGATACTAAAAAAATAATTTCTGAGTTTATAGCAGTATGACAAGGATAATCTTTTTAATAGTAGTTTTTTTATCTATATCAATTAAACTTTTTTCGCAAAATCAATATAATATTGAAACACTAAAAAAGATTGAATATTTGTATAACCATCAAGATTGGGAAGAGTTGATAAAAGTTTGCAGTTTAGAAGAAGATAGTGTAATTAATGACCCAAAAATAAATTTATATTTAGCGATATCTCATTATAATTTAAATGAATATAGAATTGCAAACAGATGCTTTGAAATTGCTTGCAAAAAAGATACAAGCAATTTCATTAAAGAAAATTTCTATAATTCATTATTAATAAACAATAATATTGTGGAAGCCCGCAAACTTTCCGAAGATATAACTGATAGCTTGTTTAGAGAAAAAATAGGGGTTAGAAAGAATACATTTGTAATATCTGCTTCGGCATTATATGGTGCAATTTTAAATAATAATTACGATGATGTTGTAACAAAAAATCCAAGTGATACAGTTTTTAATAATATTTATAGAGATAAAATAAATCAATATTTTGCAGCAAACGTCGATTTAAGATTAAATTCATATTACAATCTATACTTTTCGTTTAGCCGGTTTAATGATTACAAAACACAATCTGTTGCTTTAGATACTTTTAATCAGGATCTTAATATTAATGCGGAGGAAAATAATGTTTTTTTTAAAATAAAGTATAATTCATTGAAACTTGATTGGTATGTAGGTTTAAATATTTGGAGTAGTCAACAAGAATACGATTATTTCTATTATAAAGAAACAAATAATTATTTTTATTACGAAAATGATGAAATTAAAAAAGCTACCAGATATATAAGTAAAATCAGTAATTATCTTTTTGCTAATGCAAACTATAATTTCGATTATATTTCTTTAGGATTAAACTTTGCGTATGGCGATTTGTTCTATAACAAGCAAGTTCAACTTGGTTTAAATTTAAAATATTATCCTTTTGCAAATAACAGCTTGGTTTTATACTTATATCCAAGCTATATTAGAACAAAAGATTTATATTATAAATATTATTTAATAAATCACCAAAGTCTTAGCTCGTATTATAATGATGTTGAGTTAGTTACAAAATTTGGTTTTGATGTTAGTTTAATGAAAAAATTTAGAGCTAGTGTTTCAGCAAATTTTGGTGGGGTGAATATTCTACACGAAACACCAGGTTTTTTTATTTATAATGGCAGCGATGAGATTACATCTTTATATTCTATAAAATTTGATTATAATTTAATTGATAATCTTATTTTATTTGTGAATTATTCTTACAGTAATCAAAATCATTATTATTATGGTAATGATGTAACTACACATATTCAAACATTTAATTATCAGAGTTTTTCGGGAGGTTTAAAGTATAGCTTTTAATGAAAAATAAATTATTACATATTGTTTTTATACTTGTTCTGTTTCAAGTTTCTTTATTGAAGGCTCAAGATACAACACTGCAAAATATTGATGCAAAAACATATAAACTTTACACAGAAAAAAATTGGCATAAGCTTATAAAGCTTTCAAAATATGCTTTAGATAATGATGTAGATTATTATTATTTAAGAATGCGACTAGGAATTGCATATTACGAGCAACATCGTTATAACCTCGCATATCAACAATTTAAAAAAGCAAAACGATTCGATGATAATGATTTACTTAATGAATACCTGTACTATTCTTACCTATTTGGGAAAAACTATACTGAAGCCGAAGAATTATCATACTATTTTAGCGATGAACTAAAAACAAAACTTGGAATATCAGAACCAAAAAAAGTAATTTCTGCTGAAATAATTTATGCGGGTTTAATAAACAATGATTATCAAGAATTAAAAGATTTTAGATATGAAGCACCTTATAAATTTATTTTAAACAACAGGTTTAGAAATGATTATAATTATTTTTATGGATTGAATTTAAAATTAAGATTAAACAAAAATTATTCATCTACAATATCTTATGGGAAATTGGTGCAAAATAAAACCCAAATATTTCAAGACCACGATTATTTGCAAGATACATCAATAATTCAAGAAATATCGAACACAACAAAACAAGGAAATTTATATTTTAATTTAGTTTACTCGAGCTTAAAATTTAATTGGTTTGTGGGTTTAAACTTTGTTCATGTAAATGACAATTATGTAAAACTTATAGATGTAGAACCTGAGTATCAAAAAGAGGAAGTTGCCGAAAGATACACTGACGCAATAATTAGTGCGGGCTTTACAGTTAATACCACATTCTTTGCAGCAGGTTTAGATGCTGGTGCTGCAAATTTAGGAGCTCAACGCCAATTGCAATTTGGCGGAAGTATTTACTTATATCCGAAAGCAAATAAAAATATTGTAATATATGCAATGCCTGTTTTTCAAAACATTTCTGAGAATGTTTTTATTCCTGATGTAGGAAGAAGGGGAAGATATGAACGAAGTACATTAGAAAATAATTTTGTTATTAGAACAGGTATTACTTCAAAAATTTATAAATCATTTTTTATAAATTTTAATGCATATTTTGGTAGAATTAATCAATTGAATGATGATATTGGATATTTAGTTTTTAATGATATTGATGTTATAACAAGCATATACTCTGCAAGATTAAGTTTTAATATTACTAAAAAAATAAGTGCATTTGTATCATATTCTTATAGCGAACGTGAACACGAATATCAAACAATTAATTATTTTATACCGCTACCGCCTACTGTTATAGACGAAAGCGGTATTATAAATATTACTAACCAAAGTATAATAGGAGGAATTAAATGGAGTTTTTAAGAAAATTTTCAGTGATATTATTAATATCAATAAGTAGTTTCTTGTCTGCGCAAACAACAAATTCTGTTGCAAAAGCTTTTGAAGAAAGCTATAACTTAGAAAAAGAAGGAGAGTATAAACAAGCTATTGAAAAAATAAAAACTGTTTATTCTGCTGATAATTATGAGATTAATCTGCGTCTTGGCTGGTTAAATTATTATGCGGGGTTCTTCACCGAATCAACAACTTATTACCAAAAAGCAATATCGCTTATGCCATATTCTATAGAAGCAAAGTTTGGATTAATTAATCCATTGGCAGCTCTTGGAAATTGGAATATTGTTATAAAAACCTACGAAAAAATTCTGCAATTAGACCCTATGAATTCGACTGCGAATTACCGCCTTGGTTCAATATATTATGGTAAAAAAGAATATAATACTGCTTACAAATATTACGAAAAAGTAGTGAACTCTTACCCCTTTGACTATAATGGAACACTTATGTTTGCTTGGACAAATTACTTTTTGGGAAAAACCCGCGAAGCAAGAATTTTGTTTAATAAAGTATTATTAATCTCTCCTGATGATGAGTCTGCTACTGAAGGATTAGGATTAATAAAATAGATTCTACAAAAAATATTTTGCTGCGATTTTTGTAGTACATTTGCCAAATAAAATTACCTAAATATGAGAAAAATTCTAATCATTTTATTCGTTGCAAGTTTCTTTTCTGGATTTTCACAAAAAGAAGATAAACAATATAAAATTGTAACAGTAGCATTTTACAATATCGAAAATGTTTTTGACACTATTGTTGACCCTGATACTAATAAAATTCTGCAAGAAGATTTTACACCTAAAGGTCCAAAAAACTGGACAAGCGAAAAATATTATAAAAAACTCGATAATATTGCAGGAGTAATTTCTGATATTGGTACCGACAAAGCAAAAATGCCTCCTGCATTGATTGGTATTTCAGAAATTGAGAATATTTCTGTTCTACAAGATTTAGTAGTTCGCGAAAAATTAAAGCCTTTTAATTATAAAATAGTTCATTACGATTCTCCTGATAAACGTGGTGTTGATGTAGGGCTTCTTTATCGTGATGATATTTTTAATTTAATAGATTCAAAATCGTACAGATTGAAAATTCCTGATATGCCAGATTTCTACACTCGTGATCAATTAATGGTGAAAGGAACTATCGATAATGATACAATTTTTATTATTGTTAATCACTGGCCATCGCGCCGTGGTGGCGAAAAACGTAGCAGACCATTGCGTGAAGCTGCTGCTCGTTTATCAAAATCTATTGTAGATTCAATCTTGTCGTATAACAAAGAAGCCAAAGTTATTGTAATGGGAGATTTGAATGATGACCCTGTTAATTCAAGTGTAAAAAAATATTTAAAGGCAAAAGGCGAAAAAGATATTGCTTATGACGAGATGTATAATCCTATGCTTTCGCTTTATAACAAAGGTATTGGCTCACTTGCTTATCGAGATAATTGGAATTTATTCGATCAAATTATTATTACAAAAGGCTTACTTGGCAATTATGCCGATGGATACAACTTTTTTAAAGCTCATATCTATAATAAAAATTATCTAAAACAAGATAGTGGAAAATATAAAGGATATCCGAAAAGAACATTTGTAGGAGATACTTTTATGGGTGGTTATAGCGACCACTTCCCTTCGTATATATTCTTGGTTAAGGAGATTTAGTTGGGGATTAATTAAAATGAATTTCAAATTAAAATCAGATTTTAAACCAACAGGCGACCAACCCGAAGCAATAAAACAACTTGTTGATGGTTTAAATAATAATGTAGAAAATCAGACTTTACTTGGAGTAACAGGAAGCGGAAAAACATTTACCATTGCAAATGTTATTGCACAGACTAATCGTCCTACTTTAATCTTGAGCCATAACAAAACACTTGCAGCTCAGCTCTATGGTGAGTTTAAGAACTTTTTTCCTGATAACAAGGTTGAGTATTATGTGTCGTATTACGATTATTATCAACCCGAAGCATACTTACCAACAACAGATACTTTTATTGAAAAAGATTTATCAATAAACGAAGAAATAGAGAAATTAAGATTAAGCACTAGTTCCGCACTTATGTCGGGCAGGCGCGATGTTATTGTAATATCTTCGGTTTCTTGTATCTATGGAATTGGTAATCCTGAGGATTTTCATAAATCGGTAGTTTCGGTAAATGTGGGAATGAAAATAGGACGCAACGATTTGCTTTTTAAACTTGTAGATAATCTATATTCAAGAACCGAGGCAGAGTTTACTCGCGGAACTTTTCGTGTGAAAGGCGATACTATTGATATTTTTTTAGCTTACGATGATATTGCTTTACGCCTTGTTTTTTGGGACGATGAAATTGAAGAAATATATTCTTTCGATCCTGTAAATGCTAATAAAATTGAGAGTTTCAAGCAATTTTTTATTTACCCTGCAAATCTGTTTGTAACATCAAAAGAAAAAACACAAAAAGCAATTCATCAAATACAAGGCGATTTATTTAAGCAAATAGAATACTATAAAGAAATTGGTAAACATTTAGAAGCAAAACGATTAGACGACCGTGTTTCTTTTGATATGGAAATGATGAAAGAAGTGGGACATTGCTCGGGAATTGAGAACTATTCTCGATATTTTGATGGTCGTGAGCCTGGAACTCGCCCGTTTTGCTTGTTAGATTTTTTCCCAGAAGATTTTTTAATGGTTATAGACGAAAGTCATGTAACATTGCCACAAGTTAGAGCAATGTATGGTGGCGACCGTTCTCGAAAAGAAAATTTAGTTGAATTCGGTTTTCGTTTGCCCGCAGCAATGGATAATAGACCATTGAAATTCGACGAGTTTGAACAGCTTATAAATCAAGCTATTTATGTTAGTGCAACACCTGCCGATTACGAGATTGAAAAATCTGAGGGTGTTGTTGTTGAGCAGGTTATACGACCAACAGGCTTGCTAGACCCGCCAATTACTGTTAAGCCAAGTTTAAATCAGATTGATGATTTAATGGAGGAAATATCAACAAGAGTTGAGAAAGATGAGCGTATTTTGGTAACTACTTTAACAAAGCGAATGGCAGAAGAGCTTACAAAATATTTAGAAGGGAACGGAACACGTTGTCGATATATCCACTCCGATGTAGATACTTTAGAACGTGTAGAAATTCTTGATGATTTAAGAGCTGGCAGATTCGATGTGCTAATAGGTGTAAACCTTTTACGTGAGGGATTAGATTTGCCCGAAGTTTCGCTTGTTGCAATTCTTGATGCTGACAAAGAAGGATTTCTTCGTTCAACTCGCTCTCTTACTCAAACCGCAGGGCGTGCTGCCCGAAATTTAGATGGTAAAGTAATTATGTATGCCGACAAAATTACACGCTCTATGCAAGAAACCATTGATGCAACAAATTATCGTAGAGAGAAGCAAATGCTTTATAATCAAAAACATAATATTACACCAAAGCAAATTGTGAGATCAATAGGAGCTAGCACTTTAATTGAAAAGAAAACCAAAGAATATTACAGAACACAAGAACCAGATATTGCTGCAGACCCTATTATGCAATATATGACACCTGAAAATATTGATAAAACAATTGCAGAAACTGAACGTAGAATGTATAAAGCAGCAAAAGAACAAAATTATATTGAGGCAGCTGCTTTGCGCGATGAACTTGATAAATTGCGTGAGCTAAGGAAAACTAAAGAGTAAAAAAGTATAATATTATAGATCCTGCTGTTTAATTTCTTTTTTTACTATCAATAAATTAATTATTGAAAATATAAATAAAACAGTACCAGTATAATATGCACAAATTCCAAAATTTTCTGGTAACATAAAACCAAAATAACTTCCTCCAATAACTAAAATAACTGCTAGTATCCAATACGAATTCATTTTATAGGCATAAACAAAAGGTAAATAATGAATACCAATAATTATAGTTAATGCAGGAAAAAATAAATTTATATTCTCTTTTGTAAGCATAAAGATAAGAGGAAAAGAAAGTGGTATCATTAATCCGATTTGAGTGAATAACCCATTTATGTTATTTTCTTTCTTAACTTTAGGTCGTTTTAAAATTATTTGCATTAATAAACCTAAAGGATAAAAAAGCATTCCTCCAATAATAATTATTAAAACTCCAATTTTAAATGAAATTAAATCACCAAGTAATCCTGCTAAAATCCAAATAACACTTTCAATAATTAGAATTGTAAAGCCTCCTAAAAATGAATATCTTATTTCTTTATGAAAATCCATTTATAATTATATTGTTATAAATCAGTAAATTTCTTTAGTTCAGTATTCTCTCCATCGAAAACAGCATAAGTAAAATGATGTATCCAATCGCCAAGGTTTATATATTTTGAGTTTTTCCCAAGTATTAATTCAATTGGAATGTGACGATGACCATAAATAAAATAATCGAAATGTTCTGTTTCTAATATTTTTTTAGAATAAAGCACAAGCCATTCTTTGTCTTTGCCTTTAAAAACTTTTTCGTCTTCACTTTCTGCATAACGGTTCTTGCGAGATAAGAAATTTGCAAGACCTACTGCGAAATTTGGGTGTAAACGAGCAAAAAACCATTGTAAAATAGGATTTGTAAATCCCCATTTCATAAATTTAAATCCTTTGTCCCAAGGACCTAATCCATCGCCATGAGCGAGATAGAATTTTTTATTATTTAGTTCAATTTTAATTGGTTCTCTGTGAATTGTAACACCAAGCTCGGTTGGCAAATAATCGTAAACCCAAATATCATGATTACCAGTAAAAAAATGAACAGGAATTCCTGAGTCAGTAATTTCGGCAATTTTACCCAAGAAGCGAACATACCCACGAGGTACAACATGTTTGTATTCGTGCCAAAAATCGAAAACATCACCAAGAAGGTAAATTTCTTTTGCGTCTTTTTTTATCTCATCTAAAAAAGCTACAAACTTTTTTTCACGCACTAAGCTGTCAGCATGATTTGGCAGACCTAAATGAATATCAGATGCAAAATATATTTTCTTGTTTTCCAAATAAAAAGTTTATTGCAAAAATAACAGTATTTTTTAATTTTTATTGTTTATCGGAAAAAACAACATAATAAATGATTAAAAAAGTAATAAAAAAAAGAATAAAACTTTGTATTCAAACTCGCTGTGTCACTATATTTTAAAAAATATTTACATATAGTTTTTTCTATTAAAAAATTATAGTACTTTTGCAATCCAAATTAAATCAATATATAGTCTAATTTATTAATTATTAAGGAATTAAATTTATGAGTGAAAAAGAAACAAAAGACGTTCAAGACGAGAAAGTTGAGAATGTTGAAGTAAAAACAGAAGAGGTTGCTGCAGAGAAAGTTGCAGAAACTAAAGAAGAGGCAGCGAAGGAAGAAGTTGTTGAAGTAAAAACAGAAGAAGAAGCAAAAGCTGAAAAACCAGCTGCAAAAAAAGAAGAAGCTAAAGTAGAAGAAGAATTTGATTGGGATAACATTTCAAACAAAGAAGATTCTTACTCGGCAGAAGAAAGAGCAAAGATGGAAGAGATGTATAACGAAACTCTTTCAACTGTTGTAGAAAACGAAGTAATTGACGGAACTGTAGTAAACATCTCTAAAAGAGAAGTTGTAATTAACATTGGCTACAAATCTGAAGGTGTTGTAAATGCAAACGAATTCCGTTATAATCCTGAATTAAAAGTTGGTGATACTGTTGAAGTATTAGTTGAGACACAGGAAGATAACAACGGACAATTAATTATCTCTCACAAACGTGCTAGAACATTACGTTCTTGGGATAGAGTTAATTCTGCATTAGAGAATAACGAAATTATTAAAGGATTTATTAAGTGTCGTACAAAAGGTGGTATGATTGTAGATGTATTCGGAATTGAAGCATTCTTACCAGGTTCTCAAATTGATGTTAAACCAATTAGAGATTACGATGTATATGTTGAGAAAACAATGGAATTCAAAGTTGTTAAAATTAATAACGAATTCAAAAACGTTGTTGTATCTCACAAAGCACTTATCGAAGCTGAGCTTGAGTTACAAAAAGCTGAGATTATATCTAAACTTGAAAGAGGACAAGTTCTTGAAGGAACTGTTAAAAATATTACTTCATACGGAGTATTTATTGACCTTGGTGGCGTAGATGGTTTAATCCATATTACTGACCTATCTTGGGGAAGAATAAATCACCCAGAAGAAATTGTTACTTTAGACCAAACAATTAATGTTGTAATTCTTGACTTTGATGATGACAAGAAGAGAATTGCTCTTGGTTTAAAACAACTTACTCCACATCCTTGGGATAACTTAGATCAAGACTTAAAAGTTGGCGATAAAGTTAAAGGTAAAGTAGTTGTATTAGCTGATTATGGTGCATTTATCGAGATTGCTCCTGGTGTAGAAGGTTTAATTCACGTATCAGAAATGTCTTGGTCGCAGCACTTAAGAAGCGCACAAGAATTTATGAAAGTTGGTGATGAGGTTGAAGCTGCAGTACTTACTTTAGACAGAGAAGAAAGAAAAATGTCTTTAGGTATTAAGCAATTAACTACTGATCCATGGGATAAAATTGAAGAGAAATACAAGCTTGGTTCTAAGCACACATCAACAGTTAGAAACTTTACTAACTTCGGTGTATTTGTTGAGTTAGATGAAGGTATTGATGGTTTAATCCATATCTCAGATTTATCTTGGACTAAGAAAATTAAGCACCCAGCTGAATTTACTTCAATTGGAGAACCATTAGACGTAATTGTATTAGAAATAGATGTTGAAAACAGAAGATTAAGCTTAGGTCATAAGCAAATCGAAGAAAATCCTTGGGATGTATTCGAAGATTTATTCGCTGTTGGTAATATCCACGAAGGAACAATTATTGAGATGACTGAAAAAGGAGCTGTTGTTTCATTACCTTACGGTGTTGAAGGATTTGCAACTCCAAAGCATCTTACTAAAGAAGATGGATCTAGAGCTAAATTAGAAGAGAAATTAGAATTTAAAGTAATTGACTTCTCTAAAGAAGGAAAGAAAATTATTGTTTCTCATAGTAGAGTTTTCGAAGATGTACAAAGAGAAGCTGCTGGTGAAAAACCAAAATCTTCTAAATCATCTAAGAAATCTAAAGCTATTAAATTAGACAAAACTACACTTGGTGATGTTTCAGATTTAGCTGCTTTAAAATCGAAGATGGAAAAAGACGAAAAAGACGAAAAATAGATTTTTTCTTAAAATATGATTAAAATCCCGAATTTATTCGGGATTTTTTTTTTATATTAGTGCCATGGATTTAGCGATAGATAAAAAAGAGAATTACACATTAGTAAAGATTAATGCTGAGAAGCTTGATACTCACATTGCTCCTACATTAAAATCAGAATTGGTTTTAATTTCAGGCAATGGAGAAAAAAATATAATTATGGACTTAAGTAATTGCAGATATTGCGATTCGTCTGGGTTAAGTGCAATACTTGTTGCAAACAGATTATGTAAGAATTCTGATGGAAAATTTGTTCTTTCAGGTTTGCAAGATACGGTTGAAAGACTCATTAATATATCTCAGTTAGATTCTGTTATAAATATTACTTCTTCGGTAGAACAAGCCGAAAAGCAAATTTAATTCAAAAAAAATAATGAAGTTCGAGTTAACTATTTTGGGTAGTAATTCAGCTTTACCCACACCTAAAAGATTTTCAAGCGCTCAGATATTAAATATTAATGAGCGTTTTTTTTTAATTGATTGCGGAGAAGGCACACAAATACAATTAAGAAAATACAAGCAAGTATTTTCAAAAATAAATAATATATTTATTTCTCATTTACATGGCGATCATTTTTTTGGTTTGCCAGGATTGATATCTTCGTTTAGTTTACTTGGAAGAAAGGCCGATTTAAATATTTATTGTCCCAGAGATTTAGAAAGGATAATTAGCTGTATGTTAGGTGGATTTGGAGATAAAATCACTTTTAATATTAATTATATTTACACAAATCCAAAACAAGAAGAAATTATTTATGAGGACAAAGAAGTGATTGTTAAAAGTTTTCCGTTGAAACATAGAATTGTAACTACAGGCTTTTATTTTATTGAAAAACAAAAAAGAAATCGCCTAATAAAAGAAAAGTTGGAAGCATATAATATTCCAATAAAACTTCGCGATGGAATTATTAATGGTGACGATTTTACAACAAAAGATGGAACTGTAATCGAAAATAAATACTTAACTAAGAAACCTACAAAACCACGTTCTTATGCATATTGTTCTGATACAGCTTATACCGAAAAAATTGTGGAGACATTAAAAGATTGTGATTTGCTTTATCACGAAGCAACATTCTCTGATGAACATGAGGCAAGGGCAAAAGAAACGCTTCATTCTACAGCAAAACAAGCTGCTAAAATTGCTGAATTAGCAAATACAAAACAGCTAATTATTGGTCACTTTTCACCTCGATATAAAAGTTTAGATAAGTTACTCGAAGAAGCAAAATCTGTTTTTGATAATACAAGTATAGTAAATGATGGTGATGTATTTAAAGTAGAAAATCCTTTATAATTTATTTTCAAGCAAATATCTCTCAATAAGTTTATCAGAACTTTTTACACTCTTTTTAACCCATTCAAAAAATATTTCTTCTTTTTCATCAGCTGTAACTTGCCATTTTATATTTGAGCTTCTTAATTTATTATAAAGTGTATGCATTGTTAATGCTGCTGATACCGAGATATTAAAACTTTCTGTAAATCCATACATTGGGATTTTTAAAAACTCATCAGCATTATCCATAACAATATCAGATAAACCAGGAAGCTCAGCTCCAAAAAATAAAGCAAATTTTCCTTTCTCTAAGTTAAAATCTTCTAAATTAACATCATCGGTATGTGGTGTTGTGGCAATAATTCTATAACCATTTTTCTTTAATTTATTAATTGTATCTAAGCTGTTGTTTTCTAACTCATTATATTTGTACAGATTAAGCCATTTATCGGAGCCAACTGCTACATCGGGACTAACATTATATTCGTTATTATTTTCTATAATATGAACATCTTGTACTCCAAAGCAATCGCAAGAACGCAAAACTGCACTTGCATTGTGTGGCTGATATATATCCTCAAGTGCAACAGTCATATATTTTGTCCTGTTTTCAATTATTCTATTAAAAAGATTAAATCTTTCGGGAGTTAAAAACTTTGTTAAATATTGTGTTAAATCTTTATTCATAATCCTTTATATATATTCCAAATCCAATTTGCGAGTGTAAGTAAAACAGCAAATATAATAACATATTTATTAACGAAGTCTTTTTTTATAAAAGGTAGAAATGTTTCTTTATTTTTAAAAATATCAAAAGACATCCAAAAAATTGAAATAGATAATGCAATACTAACTAAAATGCCCAAAGGGTTTAATAAAATTGAATTGATAAATTCTCCGTGTAGTAATTTTATTGAAGCTCTAGTAGTTCCACAAGATGGACATGGAATTCCTGTTAAATTCTTAAATAAACAAACTGAGTGATTGTTTTCCAAAGAGCTAGAGAAGTGATATAAAAAAAAATACCCTGCAATTATTGAAATAATTATTGCAAGGTATTTTAATTTAAAATTAAATTGCATTTAGCAACTAAATTATTTATTAGTTAGCGTTTTGCATAAATAAATTATAATTATATTCTTTAGTTTTACCAGAAATAGTAAACCAGTCAATAATAGTCCAGATACCACAAGCACCACCTGTAAGTAATTTAGCTACACCTAAACCAGTTTGACCTAGCATAAATCTGTCAACACCTAAGCTACCGATAAAAAGCGATACAATTAATAAAGTTGTAGGGTTTTTATAATCTAATGCTTGTAGTCCAGCAAATCTATCATCATCCATTTTCTCTAATTGAGAACGAATTGCCATGATATGAGTTGAAGGAAATTTGTCTGTCATTGAAGACATGAATTGATCTACTCTACTTTGTTCCATAATTTTTCTTTTTTAATAAATTAATAATAGTTTCTTGTTTATGCAAATAAGTTTTAGGTTGCCCATATTTTATTTGGTAATGTCAAAATTAACAAAATTTAAGTAAATAAAAAATATCTTGTATCAGTTTTTAACAAAACAACAAGAATTTAGAACCTCTCTAAATAAATGTTTATTACTGATTATCAGGCTCTTCACACAATTCTGTTAAAACTCCTAATGTAGATTTTGGGTGTAAAAAGGCAATATTAAGACCTTCAGCTCCTTTTCTTGGCTCTTTGTCAATTAACTTAACTCCATTGGTTTCAACCTTTTTTAATTTATCTTGCAAACCATCAACAGCAAAAGCAATGTGATGAACTCCTTCGCCTTTTTTTGCAATAAATTTTGCAATAGGACTATCTTCAGAAGTTGCCTCTAACAGCTCTAATTTTGTTTGACCTACTTTAAAAAAAGCAGTTTTTACCTTTTGCTCTTTAACTTCTTCAATAGAATAGCATTTTAAGCCCAAAACTTTTTCGTAATAAGCAATTCCTTCATCTAGGTTTTTTACTGCAATTCCAATATGTTCAATATAATTTGGTATCATAATCATTTTTTTTATTAAATATCAGTAAAAATACTCATCTTTGTTGGAAATTAAAAAGACAAATGTCAGAATTAAAGAATTTAGTAGCAATAAAAGATTGGTTTCCCGAATTTAGTTCGGATAAATTATTGATTGCAGGACCTTGTAGTGCCGAAACGGAAAATCAAGTTCTTCAAACTGCTAAAGAAATATCTGACAAAACAAACATCGCTGTTTTTAGAGTAGGTATTTGGAAACCGAGAACTCGCCCAGGAAGTTTCGAAGGAGTTGGTGAGATTGGTTTAAATTGGCTTAAAAAAGTAAAAGAGCAGACAAATTTAAAAACGGCCGTTGAAGTTGCAACTCCAGAGCATATAAAACTTGCTGTTGAAAATGATGTAGATATTTTGTGGATTGGTGCAAGAACAGTTTCTAATCCTTTTTCGGTGCAATTACTTGCTGATGAGCTTAAAAATTACGACATACCTATTTTAATAAAAAATTCTTTAAACCCCGATATTGAGCTGTGGCAAGGAGCAATTGAAAGAATTTATTCCTCGGGAATTAGAAAAATTGCTGCTATTCATCGTGGATTTTATCCGTTTGAGAAAACAAATTTAAGAAATATCCCCAAATGGGAAATTCCGATTGAACTAAAAACGAGATTTCATAATCTGCCAATTATTGGCGACCCAAGTCATATTGCGGGCGATAGTAGCTTAGTTGCTGATATAGCTCAAAAAGCTCTAGATATTAATTTTGATGGTTTAATGATTGAAACTCATATAAACCCAAAAGAAGCTTTAAGCGATGCAAAACAGCAGTTAACTCCAAATGAGTTAGCAGGCTTATTACAAAATATTATATTTCGTAGTTCCTCTGATTTATCTGAACAACATTTAGATTTGTTGAGAGAAAATATTGACAGCATAGACAAGCAAATGCTTGAACTTTTAGCTAAACGTATGACTACGGTTGAAAAAATAGGAGAATACAAAAAAGAGAATAATATTGCAGTATTTCAGCTTCGCAGATGGGAACATATTATAAGAAGCCGTAAAGAATTTGGTGAGAACATGGGTTTGTCTGAAGAATTTATTAAAAAGATTTTGCAACTTGTTCATAAAGAATCTATCGCAAAACAAAACAATGTAATGAATAAAAAATGAGCATAGCCGACAGAATTTTATACGAGGATAATCATATAATTATTGTAAATAAAAACAATAATGAAATTGTGCAAGGCGATAATTCGGGCGATGCACCTATTACCGAAATTGTAAAACAATATATAAAAGAAAAATATAATAAACCAGGCGAGGTTTTTTTGGGTTTGCCTCATAGATTAGATAGGCCTGTTAGCGGAGCTGTTATTTTAGCACGTACTAGTAAAGCTCTTACTCGTTTAACACAGATGTTTAAGGATAGAGAAATTACAAAGATTTATTGGGCAATTGTAAAAAACAAACCAGAACAAGACGAAGCAGAGCTTGTTGATTACCTGAAGAAAAATACTAAGCAAAATAAATCTTATCCACAAACAGATGATAAAAACGGAGCAAAAAAAGCAAACTTGCATTATAAAATTTTAGATAAATCTGATAATTTTTATTTGCTAGAAATTGAACTTGGTACAGGTCGTCATCATCAAATTAGAGCACAACTTGCAAATATCGGTTGCCCGATAAAAGGAGATGTAAAATATGGATATCGCCGACCAAATTTTAATAAGGGAGTGAGTTTACATGCCCGCAGGGTTGAATTTATCCATCCTGTTAGCAAAGAATTAGTTAATGTTATTGCTCCTTGTGGCGAGGAAAATACTTGGCGTTATTTTTCTGTTTGCGAAGATTAATTCTTCCATTTTTCCCAATAAAAAACATTTCTAAAACCTGTCCAAGCATTAACTGTTTTTGTATGAAAAGTATCTGTTTCTAAAATTCTCTTTTTTGTATCAACCCAGCTGCCACCGGCACTTATTCCATCTTCTTCGAGCCACTCGGAAACATTTCCTCTTATTTGGTATAAATCTTCTTTTGGAATACAACCGCTAAAAACAGGTTCTGAAATATCACTTATAGTATCTTCAGAACAATGAATAATTACTTGTGATTTTACATATTTATTACATTTAATCTTTTTTGTAATAGCTTCTATAGAATCTGAATAATCTAAAATTATTTTTCTTTCTTCTATTGTAGGTAATTTATACACAGGGAAATACATGTAATTAGAATCAGGTGCAATATTTTTATAATTTCCTTTAAAATATTTTTCAATTGTGAAATAATTTGTTGAATCTTGATCTTTCTCCCATTCAAGAATACCTTCTCTAACAAGAATCATTTCCATTACTCTATTCGAACGCCATTTTGAATATGCTCTTGCTTGTTCTTGTGAAATACCAATAACAGGATATTCTTGAAATGCAGGGTGAAATAAATAGATATTCACATAAGTACTTAAACTAGTATCTCTTTTTTCCCAAACAGTTGTGTCGGGTAGAGTAGATAAATATTCATTTGAATTTTTTCCGAAGATATTTTCATTCCAATACATAAATTCACGCCAATCAACATTTCTTATTTCGTATGCATCACAATAAAAATTAGTGTGAATTTTAATAGTTCCTGGAGGAGTTTCAAAAGAAAATTTATTTTTGTTAGGTTTTAGAATAGAACAAGAAACTAAGATAATAAGCAATAATATTACTGAACTAGACTTTTTCATCAAGGTATATTTTATTATATTTCAAAATTATAATAAATGAACAAGATAAAAAAGAAATTCTTTGAATTAGACACATCTAATAAAAAGAATTAACTTTGCAGTTATGAAAGAAGAACTTAAACAATTTATAGAAACTTACAAAAAATCTTTTGAAAGTGGTGTTTTTATAAAATTGGTTATATCAAAACCAAAGCAAAAATCTAACGATTTAAAAAAGATTAGTATTCAGTCTGTTGAGATAAAAAATGAATTAAAATTAAAATTTGTTTATACTCATCAAACTAAAGATATTACTAAGAATTATTCCCTTGAAGATAGTATTGAAGAAATATTAAAATATTTAGCTGTTGATTTTCGTCAAGCAAATTTGTTTACTGTAGAAAATGATTTTACTCTTATGTTGAATAAAAAAATGGAGGGGAAAATTATTAAAAATAAAGCTAGCTTACAAAAACCTAAATCGACAGAACACAATAAACAGAAAAAAAGATATATTAAACCACAAAATAAATATTTGCAAGAGCTTGAAGTTGTTGATAGTAAATGGAATGTTCGCCCAACAATGGTAGATAAATTCAAGCAGATAAATAAATATATCGAAACTGTAGAAAATATAATAAAATCATCGGAGCTAAAAGATAAGAAACAACTAAGAATTGTTGATATGGGTTCTGGCAAAGGATATTTGACTTTTGCTCTTTATGATTATCTTACAAAAACATTAAATTTAAAATGTGAAATAATTGGAGTAGAACAAAGACCAGATTTAGTTGAACTTTGTAACAAAATTACCAAAAATAATGAGTTTACAGGTTTATCGTTTAGCGAAGGAACAATTGATAATTACGAAACCAAGAAAATTGATATTCTTATTGCTTTGCACGCTTGCGACACTGCAACCGATGATGCAATTTTTAATGGTATAAGCTCTAATGCCTCAATAATAATTACTGCACCTTGTTGCCACAAACAAGTG
>Ga0256827_10000895_pt1 | contig 18780 bp, 18 predicted proteins | sample CV84metaG_FD_185977 | JGI IMG/M metagenome (GOLD analysis project Ga0256827, IMG submission 185977) | Hydrothermal vent microbial communities from East Pacific Rise, Pacific Ocean - CV84 | ecosystem: Environmental > Aquatic > Marine > Hydrothermal vents | place: Pacific Ocean: East Pacific Rise... | reverse complement strand
CCTGATGCTCCTACGCCTGAACCGATTATACATACATCATATTTCATTTTATACTGCCTTTGCAAAGGTTACTTTTGGTTGGGGTTGTCCTGTGTGATGATTCAGCCATTTCCAACCCAATTCATTTTTGTTTCCACCGTAAATAGGGTCACTCAGAAGTGCTTCTAAGGTATAAAAGAGTAAAAGAGCTGTCCAGTTTTCTGCTTTTGATGAGCTGTTTACAAAATCTCTTAATGCTTTATCTCTCTCTTTTGGATTCATGGTTAAGAAGTCATTTTCTGCATTAATTAAAAGGTCTGCACCATATAACAAAAACTTTAAATCACTTTTTAAAAAAGAGGAGTGGGTAGAGACTTTTAAAAGATAATTGGTTGCCCCAAACTCTAAAGCAGAGGGTGCTTTTAAACCTTTTGGAAAAAATGTCTCTTGTACTGCTTGTATTACTTTAAAGGGAGCAATATCTATGTGCATTTTAGCATTTTGTGGTAAAAGAGCCAATGTTGTTCCTGCACCAATGACCCCTAAAATAAAGACACGTCTGGTCATGAGAATCCTTTTCGGAATATTTGATTGGATTATAGCATTATAGAAGGGGGATTGAGTGTATGAAATGTTACAAGATTTGAAGAGAAAGCTAAAACAATAGCTCTCTTAATCTTCTACTTGTTTGATTGTGATTTGAACAGTATTTAGATTCTCATGCTTTTTCGTAAATAAAAATTGTAATAATTCAATGAACATCTTCTTCCTTTTATTAAATATAAATTAAAAAAATATTTTACTTTAAAATTTTAATAAAGTCAATAGGTTTTGCTCTTTTTTTATTTAATCTCTTTAATTTCTTCATCTCTCTCTAATAAATGACAAAACTTTAGACCATGTAGAAAAATAGCCCATGAGATGTAAATCCATAAAAAGAAAAAGAGTAAGATACTAAAGCCTCCATAAATGCTTAGATACGTTTTATTGTGGAGTACATAAAAAATAAAACCACTTTTTGCAATGTACCACGCTAATGAGGCAATAAATGAGCTGATTCCTCCTGCTTTATTGCTGACATTGGTGTTAGCAGATATTTTATAGCTTAGAAAAAAGATGGACCAGATAATAAAGAATGGTAAAATTTGTAAGGTATGAATACTGGCTGTTAAGGTATTTTTATCAAGCAGTTCTTGAATCTGGCTAGAGAGATAAAAAGAGAGAACCAACATAATGGGTGTCAAGGTAACCAATGTCCAGTAGACGGTTACCGAAGACCAAAAACTTCGTCTTTTGGTTTCAAAAATATCATTGACAATGTAGTCATAATTTTTAAAAAACATCATGGATGCAAAAAGAACATAGATAACCCCCACCATTCCGAGTTTACCTGAGTTTTCTACAAAGGTATTGATGTAGAGTAGAACTTCTTTTGAGTGTGTGGGCATTAAATTTTCAAAAATAATCTCTTGTATGCCTTTGTAGACCTCTTCAAATACAGGAAGGTTGGTAAAAATAGAGAGAACAATAACCAAAAGTGGAATAATGGAAAATAGGGTATAAAAACTCAAGCTTGCAGAGTAGTAAGAGAGTTTATCGGCAAAGAGTTCAGAGAGGAAATCTCTAATAAAGATATAGTACTCTTTGATGAGTTTGCGTACTTTTAAGGGCTTTTTCATAAGACTCTTTTTTTAGTTAATCATAGCTAAAATAGAATTAATAAAGGACTATTTAAACTCTATAAAAAACTCACTTCCTTGTTTATCACTTTTTAACGTAAGCTTTCCTTCCAGCTCTTGTTCTATAATCATTTTTGAAATATAGAGACCAATGCCATCACTGTTTTGTTTGGTTGAAAAATAGGGGTCAAAGATTTTGTTTAGATGCTCTTTTGAAATGCCTTGTGCGTTGTCTTTTACCTTGAGTTGTTGCCTGTTTATGCTAATGTTTATTTGAGGATTCTCTATTTTACGTTCTATCAAGGCATCTTTGGCATTGTTAATGAGGTTTAATATCACTTGCTCAAATTCGTTTCGATTACCATAGAGTTTGAAATCTTGATTAACACTTGTCTCTATGGTAATTTTAGCCGAGTTGAGTGCTGACGAAACAATCGTTAACACATGTTTTAATGCCTCTTCTGTACTGAAATTCTCTTTCTGTTTGGAGGGGTTGTAGAAGTCTCTAAAACTATCAATAGTGTTGGACATGTACTCTATCTGTTTGTTAGACTCAAGAATAAGCATGGTGCTATTTTTGTTCTCTTTGTGCATTCGTTTTAAGTTCATATTGACCATTGATAAAAAGTTAAGGGGCTGTTTCCACTGATGAGCAATAATCGAAATCATCTCGCCCATACTTGCCAAACGTGACTGTTGCAGGAGTAGTGATTGTTGCATTTTTTGTTTTTCATCAAGCAGTTTAAATTTGTAGGAGATTGCCAATGATAAAAATATGGATTCAATAGCAAAGGTAATGTGCAGAAAAGGAAACGGTACGCCGATGAGTTTAATCAGACCTAAGTGTTCAATAACAGCTACAAAAATAGAGATGTACCATCCCGTTAGCAAAAAATAAAAGGGCATGTCTTTCTCTTTTATTGCACGGTTTGCTTCACTTAAAATTAACCATATTGGCATAAAAATAGGAATAAAATTGGTCAAAACAGCATAAGAGAAGATAAGTGTAAAGAGCATGTCGGCTAGGGTTAGATAGATAATGGCTTTGATAAGTCTGTTTAGCTGTTCTACGTGATAAATTTTGAGAAACTCTTTGATGAAAAGTAGTGAAAAGAGCAGAACTGAGGCACGTGTCAAGTGAAATAGACGTGGGCTGTGCAGACCAAATATCTCGTCAAAGGGAGAGATATAGATACTGTCCAAATTAATAAGAAAAAAGAGTGTTGAAAGTTGTGCTAGACCATAGTATAAATATTGCCGATTGCGAATATAGACATAAAAGGCTAGGTTATAGATACTTGCTGAGATAATAACACCCATTGCCATCGTGGCAGAGATTAGAGCAATATTATTAAAGGTATGCATGGTTCCTGTATGGCTTATAAAATGCTTTTCAGTAAAAAATAGAATCATTATTAAGCCGAAAGTAGCAATAGCAAAGAGTTTTGTTTTGAGTAAATTATCCATAAAGATTAATTCTATAGCCCGTTTTTGAGATGTTTTCTATGACCTCTTTTCCTACAAGTTTTCGTGTTTTGAGTACCAAGGCACGAAGAGAGTCTACGGTCATAACCTTGTCGTACCAAATCTCATTTTCAAGTTCCACATAGGAGACAATACGATTTTTGTTTTTGATTAAAATATCTAAGAGTTGGGCTTGAAATAGAGAAATAGGAACAATCTTTTTGCCATTGAAGAGAGAGTGATTGAAACGGTCATAGGTTAATATTTTGCTAAGTTGAACGACAGATGGATGTTTTAATGATAATTGTTCAAAACAGTTTTCTAGTGATTTAAGTAACTCCTCTTCTTTAAGAGGTTTTCCTAAATATTTGATAAGTTTTAGGCTTACTGCTTCTAAAAGATACTCTACTGAAGTGTAAGCTGTGGTAATAATAATGGGGGTCTCTGTGTCTTTATTTCGTACTTTTCTACAGAAATCCAAGCCATTCATTTTTGGCATCTCTATATCGGTAATAATAATATCGGGTTGCTCCTCTTGGTAAATCTGAAAAGCCTCTTCGCCATCTTGTGCTTCAAAAATATGTTTAAAATAGGGTTCTAAAAACATTTTTGTAACCATACGAATGGGTACTTCATCTTCTGCATATAACAGGGTATATTTAGCTTGTTTTAAAGATAGGGACATTTTAAAATCACTTTTTTATTATAGGGTTATTACTATTGTACTATTATAAGATAAAGAATAAAAGGAAAAATATGTTTAAAGATATTTTAAAGTTACTAATTATCTTTATATTGCTCTTTCTAATATGGAGCTGTGGAACAATGGCTAAAGAGGAGGAGAGCATCTCTGTACCTCAAAAAGTCTCTATTGAGATGCCTAAAGTCTTGAAAATAGAGAAAAATAGAGAGAAAAGTCTTGCCTATAAAGAGTTAAAAGAGGATGTGGCTTATGTTGAAGAGTTGAGTCTGGATATAGAGATTAATCTACTTTTTATCAATGAAGTTATCTCTCAAATAGACAATCGTTGTAAAGAGATAGCGATTAATGATATTTGTACCATTCCTGAAGATACTCTATTTTTTATGTTTGATGAAAACCTCTCTCAACGTTATCGTGATTTAACAGGAGAAAAAGCAATCTATACGGTTGGAGACGAGCTAATGTATGGCGAAATAGAGTTTGTACGCTATTCAAAGAGTAATAACTATCAATACCGTTTAAAGATGGATACCTCCTTTTATAGTGAAGATGAGCTCTCTAGTGAGACCATTACATGGTCAGAAGATAAACGCAAAATTATTGCTTCCTTTAAGCAGGAGAGTTCAACGTTAGAGACGGAGATTGTTATTGATTATCTTGAAAAAGAGAATGGAGAGAAGAGTATTCTTGTTGATGATCTCTATTTGGATAAACGAAATAACAGTAGTGATGATTTTTATTTAGACCTTGTAAAATTAACCGATATAACTGAGACCTATTTCGTTAACTCTAGCAGTATAACCATTAATGAACTTTCTGAGGAGTATACGGTTAATGCCGAGGGAGAATTATCCAACAGTGGTGGTTATTTAGATTTCAACGGTACCTATTATGGAGAAGCGTTTAAAGAGTATGAAAGTTTTGATAATGAGGGGAATCAGATAGAGAGCTTGTATTGTTATGAAAATTTAGAGTGTGATATGGAAGATGAAGAGAGTTGGTTCGAGGATTAGTAAACGATTGGTGTAAGAGTCATTTTTTTGACATTTATTTTATCTATACTTTTTATTTAGAAGAGAAAACAAAAGGATAACGAGATGAAAAAAAAGATTATAATGAGCTTGATAGGGTTAAGCTTACTTACCGAGGCGAGTGACTTTTATTATGAAAATGGAAAAAAAGTTGAGGTGGTTAAAATAGAGAAGAGTCATAAACAGCAGAAGAAAAGTAGTGGTACTGAAGTTGAGTATTATAAAACGTCTAAGGGACATAAAGTAGGTGTCAAAAATGATATTTTGGTTGAGTGTCAAGAAGATGCAGATTGTCAAGAGGTTTTATCTGCATATGAAACATTATCTGTAGAGGCGTTAAGTGATACTATTTTTATGGTAACGATTGCTAAGGATAAGAATGTTTTTGAATTTTCACAGAAGCTTTATGAGGATATAAAGATTAAGATTGCTCATCCTAATTTTAGAAAAGAAAAGAGGAGACGATAGTTATGAGAAGAAACTATATAATAAGTCTATTAACGATGAGTCTACTTTTTAATGGATGTGGAAGCAGTTCTGCTAGTGGTAAAAATAGTTTAGTTCCTGATAGAGAGAACAACAGTTCAGAATTAATAGTGGATAATCCCAATATTGCTAAAGCAAAAAAAGAACCCTATTTTAAATATGCTTGGCATATAGATTCAACTAATAATATTTTAAACAGCAAAGGGTTTAATATTGCTAAAAATGCAGATATAAATGTTACCGAGGCATGGAAAATGAGCATGGGTAAGGATGTTATTGTTGCTGTTATTGATGATGGTGCAGAGGTAGAACATGAAGATTTAAAAACAAATATTTTACTGGCATACAATGCAGACACGGGTAGTAACAAAGTGAATCCAAATGCAGAAGAGGGTTCACATGGAAATACATGTGCAGGATTTATTGTTGCACCGATAAATGGAAAAGGAATGGTAGGAATTGCACCTAATGCAAAAATTATTATTATTCGTCAAGAGTCAGAAAATGATGCTGATGTGATTAAAGCATTTGAGTATGCTAAAAATAATGGAGCAAAGGTTATTAGTTGTAGTTGGGGATCAGGAGATATTTCGGATATTGTCGTTTCAGAATTAAAAAAAATGTATGATGCAGGAATTACTGTATTATTTGCATCAGGAAATGAAGGAAGTTCTTTGGATGTTCCAAGCATTAACGATGAATCTGAAGTCGAGTGGGTTATTGGTGTAGGTGCTAGTGGAGAGAATAATGATGTGACAAGTTATTCTAATTATGGTAAAAATTTAGAAATTATTGCCCCTGGTGGAGACACTCAAGAGTCCTCTGGAATTTTAGGATTGGATGATATGGGAGAGAATGGTCAATCTAATCAGAAAAATATAGTTAATAATAATTACTCTTTTGTCGATGGTACAAGTTTTGCTACACCTGTAACAGCAGGAGTTGTAGCATTGATGTATGGTGTTAATCCAAATATTACACCTGCACAAGTCAAAGAGATACTTATTAAAACAGCAGATAAAGTTGGTCAAGATGTTGATGCTGATTATTCTGCTAATAACTTTGATATAAAACGGGCTTATGGAAAGGTTAATGCAGGTCGAGCTGTAGCTGAAGCGAAAGCATTGATAAAGTAAAAAATTAACCTTTATAAGGGATTCAAATGTGTATAATTATTTTGAATTTTTATTTAAAGGTTAAGCTGTGACAACTGTTCTAATGTTGCTTATGTTGCCCATAGGTCTCTATGTTTATTTTGGAAAAGAAAAAAAAGATAGAGAAATTTATCAAGCTGTTTTTGATGACTTTGAATTAAAAACAGCCAAGAGAAAGAACTTAAGTAATAAAGAAAAAATAGAGTTGTTTGAGCAGATGCTTGAACAAAATGGTTATAAAGTTGTTGAAGTGACAGAGACCACGGTAAAAGCTCAAAAGAAAATTTTGAGTATGGGACTGATGATGATAGGAACAGGAATTTATATTGTTGGTTTATTGGTCTATTTAGTCTATTATTTTTATTTACAAAAACCTCATGAAATTATTTTTGATATTTATAAACTAAAGGAAAACTCTTGAAAAATATACTTTTAATACTGCATGCATTGGTGCTAATGATGACCCTCTCTATCGTGGTTATGCCAAATTTATGGATGCTCTCTGTTGTCAGTGGAGCAGATGGCTTAAAGGGTATCTCTTTCCCTATTATTTGGACAGTTTATGCTGTTTTAGTCTTTTTTACTTCGGCATTTACCTTCTCATGGTTGATTAAGAAATAGAGGATTAAACTCATTTAGATGAGCAAATATTCTATTTGCTCTTATCTATTATTCTTTAATATTATATATTTAACATTAGATATTCTATAATGTTTATTTCTTAAGAAACCTTTATTTTCTTGCTCTTTTTTTATAGAATATTTTAAGATATTTAGCTATATTTAGTTAGGTACTCTATTAAATAGAAGGGAGAGACAATGAGTGATATTAATAATCAAGAAGAGATGAGTGAAGCAGATAGAGAAAGAGCGAAAGAGATAAGAGATGAACAGAAAATTTTAGCTAGGAATGCTTGGCATTTGGCACGATATTATATTGAACATGATCAGGATATAGAGTTTCGAGAAAAAGGGAAGTTTGATATAGGAGACTTTCTAATTTGTTCTGAAGAGTATCCCGATTTAGAAGAGGAAAAACGAAAAGAGTTTATTCGGCAATATGCAATATTGGAAAAAGCAACAAAAAATGTGACGGCTAGAACATTGGTTGCCACAAGAATTCATGGTCAAGGATTTTTTCATGCTGTTTTTGGTACTTCTGTGGGAAAATATTTACTGTTTTTAGCTGTGGTTACAATAACCTTTTTATCACTATTAATTGTTAATATTGTAACGGATAATATTTTACCAACCGTTTTAATTCCTTTTCTTGCAGCAGGATTGGGAACATGCGTATTTTTATTGAGAATTACTCAAGAGAAATTAAGTACCCGTCAATTTGATCCAGCGTTTATTCCTTCTCAATTAATACGTTTAAGTTTGGGTATTTTAGCAGGGGGTTCACTGGTTCTGTTCCCTGATTTACTCGCTTCTTCGGCTACAACTGCGAATGAATCTAGCAGTAATAATCTGTTTGCGAATATAAGTATCGAGCAGGGAACCTTGGCATTTATTTTGGGTTATGCTGTGGATATTTTTTATTCACTGCTTGATAATATTGGTGGTAAAATTAAATAATTTTACTCCACCAAATTTTTGTGATAACGTTTTTTATAGCCTTTTTTTATCTGTTGAGCCAAGAGATGAACACTCATTGCATAATATGAACTGTGATTGTATCGGGTAATAACATAAAAGTTTTTTCCACCGTACCACAGCTCATCCCAACGGTGCTTTTCAAGTTTAATAAGGCTTACTTTTCCATGATAGTTAAACTCATCTCTGGGTTTGATATCTTCTAAATTTTTTCGATAATAGGTATGCGTATATCCTGTAGGCAGGGCATCAAAACGATTTCCTTTATATTTAACCCTAACGGCTACATCTTCATCTTTTCTCCAATGATGGCGTTTAAAATAGTAGGCAATACTTCCAATAGCATCAACTACGTTATTCATCTGTTTTTTACCGTCTTTATTAAAATCTACGGCAAATGCTTTGTAGGTACTTGGAATAAATTGAGCCAAACCGATAGCCCCTGAAGAAGAGCCTCGAATATCTTTTGGGTCTATCTTTTCTCTGGCAGAGAGTCGTAAGAGTGCTTTGAGTTGTTTTCTATAAAATTTAGCTCTTCTATCATTTTTATCAAAAGAGAGATGAACTAAACGGTCAAAAACAAAATAGTCTCCACGCATGACACCATAATTACTCTCTATCCCTATAATAGCTGTAATGTATTCGGGAGGGACTCCATATCTTTTATACGCTCGCTTGAGTGTTTTTTTAAACTTGTGCATAAAATAAACACCACCCCCAGCTCGTTTACGAAATTGAAAATAGTACTTATCCCAACTTCCCATGGATCTGCATCGACCACCACCACAATAAAGTCCTTGTCTGAGTCGTCGAATGTAGCTGTTTTTACGAACATGCTTAAACCATGTATTAAGCGTTTTCTTTTTAAAGCCATATTTGTATTGCATACTGTGCATAAAGTTTTTTACTTGAGGTTTTTGAGTATAATCAACAGCCATTACAGGTAGGGACAGCATAAAAATTGAGACTAAATAGGCTTTAATCATTCGCATCTACAGACCCATCTTTCCAGGGTTCAAAATATTATTTGGGTCAAATGATTTTTTGATGTCTTTGAACATATTTAGCTCAGCATCATTAAAAGCAATCCCCATAAATGGAGCTTTTGATGTTCCTATTCCATGTTCGCCACTTAGGGTTCCACCCATGTCAACTACCAATTTAAATATCTCTTCGATACATTTATGACCTTCATCAATTTGTGAAATATCAATCATCACGTTGACATGAATATTGCCATCTCCTGCATGACCAAAACAGGGTACTTTGAATCCATATTTATCTCCTAAAGCATAGATGGCTTTTAATGCTTTTGGCAACATGGAACGAGGTACAGAAATGTCTTCATTGAGCTTTTTATTTCCAAAGATAGTAATGGATTGAGAAGCATTTTTCCGTGCGTACCAAAGCTCTTTCGCTTCGTCATCATTTTGTGCAATTCTAAATTCACTTGCACCATTCTCTTTGAATGATTTCTCTAACGTTTCCAGTTGAAAAGCCACCTCTTCGGGTACGTTTCCATCGACATCGCCTACCAAAACAGCACCTGCTTCAGTTGGTAAATCAACACCCAACTTTTGAATAAGGGCTTCAATTACGAGCTTGTCCAAAAACTCCATTGCTACAGGATTTGCACCTGCTGAAAGCGATTTGAAAACAGCATTCATTGCGTTGTCAACACTTGGAAAAATTCCCATGTAAGTCTTTTTGTATTTTGGTTTTGGAATCAGTTTTAGAGTCAATTCTGTCAGAACAGCTAGTGTACCTTCACTGGCAATTAAAATACCTGCTGTATTGTATCCTGCTACATCTTTGATGGTTCGTTTTCCTGCTCGAATAACATCTCCATTGGTTCTAACGGCACGAAGAGCCATTACATAATCTTTGGTAATTCCATATTTAGCAGCACGCATTCCACCTGCATTTTCGCTGACATTTCCACCAAGAGTAGAGTACTCTTCACTGGCAGGGTCTGGTGGGTAGAAGAGTCCCAGTGCCTCTACATGTTTTTGTAAATCCATATTAACGACACCTGGTTGAACGACGGCTACCATGTTTTCAGTGTCTATTTCTAAAATCTTATTCATGTGTTTTTCCATGGCTAAGATAATGCCACCATTGGCAGGTAAAGCTCCACCTGTAAATCCAGACCCTGCACCACGAGCAGTGATAATAATGAGGTTGTCATTACAATATTTTAATATTTTACTAATATCCTCCTCATGGCGAGGAAAAATGACAGCGTCGGGTTCAAAGTGGGTTCGTGTAGCATCATAACTGTAGGCAATCATATGTGCTTTATCGTCATAAATATTTTCAGAGCCAACAATATTTGTAAAGGCTTCTAGGTGTTTTTTATCTATCATTTTATCTCTTTTAGTGTTTTAAATCTTGGATTGCTTTGTAGTAATCCTTTAGTTTGATGTCTGAAAATCCAAAGGTAGATACATCCATATGTTCAAAACGTGAAAAGAACGGTTTCATCGCCTCTGTAGCTGTTCCCTTGATTGCTTTTTGACCCAAGAATTTTTTGCTAAGAGGGTCAAGAATGAGCAGTTCAGTTTTAGTTGCAATCAGTACCAATCCTACTTGATTGTTCCTAGCAAATTTTTGTAAGCTCTCTAAAGAGATTTCAGAACGCTCTTCACTCATAAATTGTAGTGCATAGGCATCTGGATGAATCCATGCTTTATTAAACTTCTTTGTAATGTTACTGTAGCTTCGTGCATCGGGGGCAATGAGTAGAGCATTGTTGTAAAAATTACCTAAAATAACTTTATCATTGACTTTTGCTTCGGTTTTAACTGTAGGTATATTTTCATGTAAAATAGCTGTGTATGGTAAAATCTTAACCTTTCCATTTTTGGTACTAATAACAGAATGTGTAATAGCAGAGAGACCATTTCCATAATCATGAACAATTAGACCTGACATCCCTGCTGATACATTTTGTGCAAGTTGAATGCTGTTTCCATGAATACTTTTTATCGTTGTTTCAATACGTTGTGGAAGGCTATTTGCTATGAGGCTGTAGGTTGTTAAAACGAAGAGTATAATTTTTTTCATTATGTTCCTTAAGAGGTAGACGTAAAGATACGTCTACCGATTATGGCTATGATTATACTTGTTAAAGATTAATCTTTAATTATAAGAGTTTTGTTAAACGCCATCCACTCGAAGTAATTTTGTTTTTCCAACCATCAAGTCGATGGTCATACTCATACGCTTAAATACGGATTCTTGTCGGTATTCAAGACCATGTTTTTTACAAATTTCTTTTACCAGTGGTTGTGTTTTTTGATAAAAACTCAATGGCATGTCTGGGAACAGATGATGCTCTACTTGATAGTTTAGAAATCCATGAGCATAGTCAATAATATCTGAACCTGTATTGTAGTTTACAGAACCCATAATTTGACGAAGATAAAACTCTCCATGCCCTTTGTAAGGTTTATTAAACATGTAAATATCTTCTGCTGAATGGTTAGGAACAATGACTAAAAATGAGTGTAAATTAGCAAAAAATTCTGCAATGAGTACGATAATCAAAGCATTGATAACAGCACTTACACCAAAAGGTAAAAAGAGAGCAGGAATAACAATAAACTTAATCGTTCCATATGGAATGTAGTAGTTCCACCAAAGCTCAAAACCAAAAGGAGTACGAGGGTCATATTCATAATCAAGAATCTCTTTTTTATTCTCTTCTTTAAGCTTTTTATTTTGTAAAATTCTTAATGTGTTTGGTGCATAGTAGGTAAATTTCCATGTTCCTGCAAAAACATATACAAAAACTCGTCTAAGCCACATAGGTGTCTTTGACTGAATAAGCCACTGCATGTTTCGTTCAACATTATCTGGGTCATCAGCTTCTCCTAAATGGTAGTGGTGCATAATATTGTGTTCATATGACCACGCATCAGGTGTAATCCAGTCAAGCCAATCAAGATGTCGTCTAGCCCCTTTAGCATAATGTTTTTTAGTATATTTTGCAGGAACATTAGGGACTTTGTCATATGCTCCATGTAAGACAGGATGGGTAACATTTGCCCATCGACCAACATTTCCTGTACTAATAAATATTGCAGAAATAAAGGCTATTGACCAAAAAACAGCTGAAGATAGAGTTCCGATAGTCAGTTCAGCAATAGCGATAGCAAGAATTAAAAAATACCCTGAAAATGTAAACATTCTTCCCCATCGCTCCATTTTTAGAAGATGTTGAAAATCCTCTTCTGTTGCTTCTCCGATGCGTGCCTTTGCATCTTCAATATCTCTCTTTAACTGCTCTTTATCAATTTGCTCATAAGGCGTATATTGATGACTTTGTGATTCCAATCTTGACATGAATCTCCCTTTGTTCTTTTTTTAATAAAGTATATATAAATATATATTATAAAATTTATATATATTTCTGATAACTCTAAAAGCCTTAGATAGTTTGATTATTTGTTACAGTTCTGAGTTATTATTGACCTTCTTCATTGCATCAAACCAATTCCGTGTAAAATGTTTTTTAATATACGTTTCAGAATGGGGTACAAAGCATCCTGCACAGTTTTGATGAATGGCATCATCTGACATATATTGGCTACCCTTTTTTGAATTAATGTCACATTTTGAAAAAAGAGTTCGGTTTTTTTGTTTCTCAAAGCCATTGTCTCTAAATCTAAAGTTTGGGCAAGCACAAAAATAACAGTTAAGTGCTTCATTATCATGACATTTTTTATTATCAGCGTAGAGGGGACAAAAATTGGGTTCACTCTTGACCATATTGTGAAATCTAAAATAGTGAATGAGTTCTTCATTTTTTAAGTGAGAAAGCTTATCTATAATCTTTTTATGTTTTTCTCCATGACTTTGAAACCAAGAGCTATAACTCATTTTAGAACCTTTCTATTTTTGGGAAAGTTTAACTAAAAAAACATAATTCTAAAAAAAAATCTAGCAAGATATTCAAAACGAATGTTTAATCTTTTTTTTATCTATAAAAAGTTATAATTTAACATAAAATATAATATTTTACAACAAAAAGGAACTTAAAAATGAAAATAAAAATACTTTTTATATTATCTTTTTTATTTGTAATGCTCAATGGAGCAACGATAGAAACAGATAAAGAACTTTATGACCATGGAAATGGAGACAGTGTCATCCATGTAAGCTTTACAGAGATGCAGGGAACAGCAAAAGATTGGATAGGAATTTATCCTGCAGGAGCAAGTTATGAATTTGAGAATGTTGTTGCTTGGAAGTGGACAGAGGGGGTTCTTAACGGTTCATTAGATTTTAATCTTTTACCTGCAGGAGACTATGATGCCAGAGCTTTTTACAATAACTCCCTTACTAAACAAGCCGAATATACCTTTTCTGTTATTGGAGAACCTATTGTTCTTCCTGATGTGAATTTGACAACCAATAAAAGTACCTACCTAAATACAGAGACAATTACAGCAACCTTTACTTACATGCAAGGAAATGCAACGGATTGGATAGGAATTTACCCAGCAGGAGCAAGCTATGAGTTTGAGAATGTAGTCGCTTACAAACAGACAGGTGGTGATATTAATGGAAGCGTTAGTTTTACAGATATTCCTGTAGGAAATTATGATGTGAGAGCATTTTTTAATAATACACTAGGTCAAGAAGCAACAACAAGTATTACGGTTACAGCTGACCCTACATATCACGATGTTAATATAACAACAGCTAAAGCGACCTATCTCACTACCGAGACAGTGCAGGTTAATTTTCAATACATGCAAGGAAATGCAACGGATTGGATAGGAATCTATCCTGCAGGAGCAAGCTATGAGTTTGAGAATGTAGTCGCTTACAAACAGACAGGTGGGGATATTAATGGAAGCGTTAGTTTTACAGATATTCCTCTAGGTAATTATGATGTAAGGGCATTTTTTAACAACTCCTTACACACCGAAGCATCAACTTCTATTTCCGTGATTACTGACCCTAACTATCATGATATTAATTTAACACTTAATAAGAATGTTTATGCTCAAAATGAATTGGTCTATATAAACTATAACTATATGGAAGGAAATCCAACAGACTGGATAGGAATCTATCCTGCTGGAGCGAGTTATGCATTTGAGAATGTTATAGACATGAAATATTTAGGTGGGAATATTCAAGGTAAAATTGCCTTAGGTGGTTTTCCTGCAAATACAGCACTAAGTGGTTTTACCCCAATGCCAGGATTACCAGCAGGAGATTATGAAATTAGAGCATTCTTTAATAATTCGCTAACTCAAAAAGCAATGGTTCCATTTACTGTGACAAATCAACCAGTTGTTTCGACAGTCTATGAAGAGGCTGATGGTGCTATCTCTCCTAATTGGATACATGTTTCTGGTCCTTATCCTCCTGAGTATTACAGTGGTGTAGTGCGTTTAAGAGCAAAATGGATTGCTGGACCAATCAATACCTCTGAGTATACGTTACCATTTGATGTTCCGAATACTACAAAAAAAGTTTTAGAGCTTGATATTGGAGGAGTGGGGCGTTGGACACCACACTTTAGTATTGGAGTATTGGTCGAAACAACAAATGGTAGTCGAAGAATGTTATGGGATTCATTCTTAAATCACTATAATGTTAGTGCAAATAAACAAGGAACGGTACTCTCTTATCCTACTTATGTAGAGCTTCAACGAAGTACAGCCAACAGTAGAAAACACTTTAGAGTTAATGTTGATAAATATCTAAAAATACTTGAACCAAATAATAGCGTTATTAGTATTACAGCATTTTTCGCAACAGGTGGGGATTTAGACAATATAAAACTCTCATCACATTAAGAAGGTTATTCTTTATTTTTATTTAAAGTATAAAACTAATTATTATAAATAAAGGGAAATTAAATTAAAGTTTCTGTAGTATCTACTCTAGAAACTTTAATTCAAAGGAATTAGAATGAAAAGAAAACTAATTTTTTTATTTTCTCTATGTTTTACACTTTTAAATGCGGCAACTGTTCAAACTAGTAAAGATACTTATACTCCCCAAGAGAGTATAGAGGTAATGTTAGATGGTATGCTTGGTCATCAACAAGATTGGGTAGCTATCTATCCTCTTGGAAGTACAAATGATTGGGCAAATGTTTTAACATGGCGTTGGACAGAAGCTATCTCTAAAGGTACGGTTCGTTTAGGTACGCTTCCTGTTGGAGAATATGAAGCAAGAATCTTTTTTAAAAACTCCTTTAATCTTGAAGGTCGTTACGCATTTTCTGTCGAAGGCGATGTGTTGGATGCCAATATCTCAACAGCTAAAAATAGTTATTTACCGAGTGAAGAGATTGTTGTAAATTTTACAAACATGCTTGGTGATGCAAAGGATTGGATAGCTGTTTATCCTTTAGGTAGTTCAAATGCTTGGAAAAATGTTCTTCGATGGAGTTGGACAAAAGGTCTTAGAGAAGGAACACTTAGTCTTAAAAAGTTACCCATAGGCGATTACGAAGTAAGAAGCTTTTTTAAAAACTCATTTAATCTTGAGGCAAAGAGTAGCTTTACGGTTACAGAAGAAGAGAAGGCTCTAAACAACAGTGTTCTTCTTACACTCAATAAAAATGTTTATGCTCAAAATGAATTAGTCTATATCAACTATAAAAATATGCAAGGTAATGCAAGTGATTGGATAGCTATTTATCCTAAAGGGAGTTCCTATCACTTTGAAAATGTTATTGATTATAAATATACTTTAGGGAATATTTCTGGAGAAATGGCATTGGGTGGATTTCCTAATGGAACAGCTCTGCATGGCTCTACACCTATGCCAGGATTAGCCGTTGGCGATTACGAGGTGCGAGCTTTTTTTAATAACACCTTACATGCAGAGAAAGTAGCTTCTTTTTCTGTTGTTGATACAGCTGTCATTTCAACTGTTTATGAAGAGGCAAATGGTGCCATCTCAGCAGATTGGATACATGTTTCTGGACCGTATGCACCTGTTCATTATGATGGAGTGGCTCGTTTACGAGCAAAATGGATTAATAACCAGACCAATACCTCTGAGTATACGTTACCTTTTACTGTTCCCAATACAACACAACATGTTTTAGAGCTAGATATTGGAGGAGTAGGGCGTTGGACACCACATTTTAATGTTGGGGTTCTTGTTCAAACAATAAATGGACAGCGAAGAATGCTTTGGGATTCATTTTTGAATCATTATAATGTGAGTGCGAATAAACAAGGAACCGTACTCTCTTATCCTACCTATGTAGAGCTTCAACGAAATACAGCAAACAGTCGAAAACACTTTAGAGTAAATGTGGATAAATACCTAAAAATACTTGAACCAAACAATAAGGTTCTGAGTATTACAGCTTTCTTTGCGACAGGTGGAGATTTGGACAATATAAAACTCTCTTCACATTAATTTAAAAAGAGTTAAAAGAGGGAAAGAGAGCTTTTAATTGTTAATATGTTAATATTGACTTAATAATAAAATTAATATAGGAGTTTAAAGTTGTGAAAAATATTATATATTTCTCTCTATTGCTAATACTATTTATCGGTTGTGGAAGTTCTTCTGAAAAGGATATCGTTTCTACTCCACCACCTGTTCCTCTTGAAGTAGAACTAACAAGTTCTAAGAGTTCTTATCTTGAAGAAGAAAATATTACTATAGGTTTTAAAAATATGTTTGGAAATGAACAGGATTGGATAGGTATTTATGCAAAAGGAAGCAGTAACAATTTTAAGAATGTTCTTAGACGTAAAGATACCAATGGCAGTAAAAATGGTCAATTTATTTTTGAAGGTATTAATGAAGTTGGCTTGTATGAGGCGAGAGCTTTCTTTAAAGACTCTTTACTCTTGGAATCTTCTATTTCCTTTGAAATAGTTCCTCTTACGGTTATTTATGAAGATGCAGAGAACAATATTTCTACGGATTGGAGACAAATATCAGGCAGTTATAAACCATTAAGAGTTCCCAATGGCTTTAACAGTAAAGGAGCATTGGTTTTGACCCCTGAATGGATAGATAATTATTCAAATATTGCTGAGTATCAACTTGATATGAATAACAGTAGTCAGAAAATTTTAGAGATGGATATGGGAGGATTAAAAGATTACCGTTTACCAAATCTTCCGAATAAGGGTTATATTCAGCACTATAAAGTAGGTGTTCGTGTAAATACTAGCGATGGAAAACGTGCTATGCTTTGGGATTCCTTTTTTAATCATGGGAATGTAGACCCGTTTAAAGAGGGTAAGTGGTTGAGCTATCCTTCTCCTGTAGAGCATGTACGAGGTTATGAAGAGGTGGGTGGATTGCCTATTGACCAATGGGTTCATTTTCGAGTGGATGTTGAAAAAGAGTTACAAACGTTAGAACCTGATAACAAATTGCTCTCTATTGATACCTTTTTTGCGACGGGTGGTTTTTTAGACAATTTAAAACTCTCAACATATTAAAGTAGTCTAATTAAAAGATGTTATAATTGAGAGAGATTTCAAAATAGAAAAGAGTACCCATAATTATGACCTTTCAACCCTATCAAGCCTATTCTGCATCGGCAGGAAGTGGTAAAACTTTTGCCCTTTCTGTTCGTTATATTTCGCTTCTGTTTATGGGCGTTGAACCCAATAGTATCTTGGCCGCGACCTTTACCAATAAAGCTGCCTCTGAAATGAAACAGAGAGTAATCGCTTTGCTTATTCATTTGGAAGAGAAAGAGGCTGAACTGTTCGCTATTTCTGAACAGACAGGATTAAGTAAAGAAGAGCTGTTACTCAGACAACCTGAAGTACTTGAACTTTTTTTATCTTCTTCAAACTTTATTGTTACGCTTGATAGTTTTTTTACCTCTATTTTACGTTCAGCTTCGCTTCATATTGATATAGAACCTGATTTTGTAACCAAAGAGATTGATTCAAAAGTCAAAGAAGAGAATTTTTTGGAAGAAGTTCAAGCAAACTCTTTACTGCATCAGTTGGTTAAGCTGGCAATGCATATTGAAGATAAACGTTTTTTAAAGATGTTTGAATTGATGCAAAACTTTTATAAAATAGACCCTCTTTTACCCCGTGTTGAGTACAGTCTACATAATATTGAGGTGTTAGAAGAGAAAATAGAAGCGAAGCGTGAAGCGTTGCATCGTTTAATTATAGAAGTAGGAGCATCAAAAACAGCAATTAAAAATTTTGAACCCATTGCTATAAATGCTCTTTTCAAAAAGTCTGTATTTGAAAAAGAGAGTTTATTAGACCATCGAAACTATAAAAAATACGTACTTGCCACCCCTCAAATAGATGAAGAATTTTTAGCCTTAAAAGCGTTGTTAAAAGAGTGGGCTAGGGTAAAAGAGCAGGTTATTCTTTATAACCTGTTTCAAGTGTTTGATTATTATAAAAATGCAACCATTGGAACAGCACGGCAGTTAGGTGTTTTAAGTTTTGATGACTTATCGTACTTTACCTATAGGCTGTTGCATGAGAGTATCAACAAAGATTTTCTCTATTTTAAAATAGACAGCCGTTTTAGACATATTTTATTGGATGAGTTCCAAGATACATCAACCTTACAGTTTTTACTTTTAAAGCCTTTAATCGATGAGATTTTTTCGGGTATTGGGCAGAGTGAGTTTAAGAGCTTTTTTTATGTAGGCGATACCAAGCAGTCCTTGTACCGTTTTCGGGGTGGGGTAGAAGAGCTGTT
>Ga0256827_10000893_pt1 | contig 18788 bp, 14 predicted proteins | sample CV84metaG_FD_185977 | JGI IMG/M metagenome (GOLD analysis project Ga0256827, IMG submission 185977) | Hydrothermal vent microbial communities from East Pacific Rise, Pacific Ocean - CV84 | ecosystem: Environmental > Aquatic > Marine > Hydrothermal vents | place: Pacific Ocean: East Pacific Rise... | reverse complement strand
AGATTTTGCAACCAATATCCCTTATATAACAAATAGATTCCAACAAAAATCACCTCAAAAAACAATTCAAGAAAACTTTGGTGATTGTGATGATAAAAGTAATTTACTTATTTCTATGTTACATGCTTTACATATAGAAGCTTATTTTGTACTTGTACCAAAACATATCTTTGTCATTGTCCCCATAGCAGATGAGAGTATTGCATATAAAAAAGGTCTTTGGATCAATGGCAAAAAGTATTATATTTTAGAGAGTACAGCTAAAGATTCTGAAATTGGATTTCCTTTACACTATAGATTAGATGAAATAGATGTTATTATCGAGCCATTTGAGAATGAAAAATTAGAGATAAAAACATTAGTCTATAAAAGTTAAGTCCTCTTGAAGAGGCTAATAAGTACAATTTCAATATTAAAATAAAAGAAGAAACATAGTATGAATATATGCCAGATAATAGAAGCACGTATCTTAACATTAAAACTCCATGATAAAAATGGTAAAAAAGTAAATAGCCAGAGATGTTTAGATGAATTTAATTGTATTAAATGTCAATTATTAGATAAGTATACAGATAATGATATAGTAGGGATAAGGTTTGAAAAGAATTATAGATATGTCTTGACATTACTTGCATGTATGTCTATAAAATTACCATATATACCACTAAGTATAGAGTGGCCAGAAGAGCGTATTAAACAAATTTCTGAACTTTCTGGATGTTATGTGTTAGAGGAAGAGATGTTTACTTATGAAAATGTAGATATTACTCTAAGCAATAAATCATTTAATAATGAAATCCTTTATATTATTTTTACTTCTGGTTCTACAGGTGCACCTAAAGGAGTGAAAATATCAAGAAGTGCATATGAAGATTTTTTACTTTGGTCTGGAGAATATTTTATAGATATTAAATCAGATGATAGAATGCTTTTGACAACAGATTTTACTTTTGATATATCGTTGGTAGATATTTCATTGTTACTTATGAAAAATCTTACACTTTATATCAGTAATTTTAATAATAATGTTTTTAAGCTTCTTTATGAACTTGAAAATTATAAGATTACTACACACTCTACAGTACCATATAATTACTCTATGTTAATGCATGAAGATGTCTATAGTAAGGGAAATATATCAAGTTTAAAACATATCATGATAGGTGGTGCAAGATTCCCAAATAATCTTTATACAAATTTTCAAAAACTTTTGCCCACATGTAATATATACAATTTTTATGGACCTACAGAAGCAACTATTTATTGTGCTATTGCAAAATTTAACTATAGCGAAGAAGAATTACATAAAAATAATATTACGATAGGAAAGCCATTTTATAATAATGAATTTACAATTATAGATGATGAACTCTTTATCTCTGGTCCACAGTTAATGAGTGGCTATTTGCATAATGCAGAGAAGACAGCTGAAGCGTTAGTTATGATTGAAGGAAAAACATATTATAAGAGTGGGGACGTTGTTTTTGAAAATGAGGCTGGTAATTATTTTATTGTCGGACGGAAAGATGATACAATTAAAGTAACAGGCTATAGAGTCAACCTTTCTGATATAGACTCTTATATTTTGCAGCTTTCACATATCAGTAATGTGGCAACTGTTGCTATAGAGAATACAACAAGTGAGAATGATTTGGTATCTTATATGATACTAGGAGATGGTACAATAAGTGCTAAAGAGATAAAAACAAGCCTTAAAAAAATTATGCCAGGATATCAAATCCCTAAATATATAGAGATTGTAGATAGTTTCCCTTTAAATAATTCTGGTAAAATCTGTAAATTGACGCTTAAACAAAACTATTTAGATAAAAAACTTAGGAGAAGAAGATGACACACGAAGAGATAAGAACAAAAATACAAGATATATTTAGAGATACATTTAATGATGAGAATATTTTAATAGATGATAATACGAATGCAGATGATATAGATGAATGGGATTCCTTTAACCATATTAATCTTGTCTCAGCGATAGAAAAAGCTTTTGATATAAAATTTGCTTTGGGTGAGTTACAAGAATTATCTAACGTGGGTGATATGATTAAACTTATGATAGACTCAAAACTTTAATTATACTATTTAATGTTATTTAGTACCTTTACATTTATATTGGGCTTTTTACCCTCTGTATTTTTAGTTTATTTTTATTTAAATAATAATAAACTAATTACTGCTGCAAAAGCTTGGCTTATCCTCTCTAGTCTCTTTTTTTATAGCTGGTGGAATGTGGTTTATTTACCACTTATTATTAGTTCTGTACTATTTAACTTCTATTTGACTAATGCTATGCTAAAGGTAAATGAAACAAGTAGATTGAGTAAAAAAAATTTATTACTTATAGGTATCATATTTAATGTAGGTTTGTTGTTCTATTTTAAGTATATGGACTTTTTTATTAGTAATATTAATGCTTTAACCCAAAGTGAAATAAACCTTCTTCACTTAGCCCTTCCCTTAGGGATTAGCTTTTATACTTTACAGCAGATAGCATTTATTGTAGATAGTTATGAAGGGTTAGTCAAGAAGAAAAACTTTTTGGATTATACACTTTTTGTTGTTTTCTTCCCTCAACTTATCGCAGGACCTATCGTCCACTATAAAGAGGTGATGCCTCAGTTTGAATCGTTAAAAAGTAAGATATTTAGTTATGATAATATTGCACTAGGACTTTTTGTCTTTGCTTTGGGATTATTCAAAAAAGTGATTATAGCAGATACTTTTGCGACTTGGGTACATAAAGGTTTTGATGTAGAGCATACACTCTCTCTATTTGATGCTTGGATATCAAGTCTCTCTTATACCTTTCAGCTCTATTTTGACTTTTCTGGGTATTCAGATATGGCGATAGGTATTGCGTTGTTATTTAATATAAAATTACCACAAAACTTTCATAGCCCTCTAAAAGCTACAGGAATGATAGACTACTGGAAACGTTGGCATATTACATTGACTAATTTTATCACATCATATATTTATACTCCTATAGTACGTTCTTTTATACCACTTACCTTTCATAAAGCTATGTTTGCAACCATAATTGTGTTTCTTATTTCTGGTATGTGGCATGGTGCGGGATGGACTTTTATCTTTTGGGGTTTTTTACATGGCTCAGGGGTTGTGATAAATCACTATTGGCAGAAAAAAATAAAAATAAAAATGCCGAAGTACTTGGCATGGTTTATCACTTTTAATTTTCTAAATATAGGAAATGTATTTTTCAGGGCACCTGACTTTGAAAGAGCAACTAGTATACTTATCAGTATGTTTGATACGCAACATATTTTAGTTTCAGATTATTTAATACGCCGTATGCATTATTGGGGATTTAATACAGCTCATATTAGTGATTATAGTGCTGCACATTCATATGTAGATGTAGATTCTATTGTAATGATTATTATAGGATTTGTCATGGCATTAGCATTTAAAAATTCAAGTCAGCTTTCAATAGAATTTGAGAAAACTAAAAAAATCTCTCTGGTATGGTATATGTGGTCTGTTCTTCTTATGGCTTTTTCTTTTATGGTAATGTCATTTCAAACAAGTACAGAATTCCTGTATTTTAATTTTTAATGGATTTTAATGTATAAAAAAACTTATATTTCTCTTTTAATTATTGGTACCTTTTTGGTAGTATCTATTTTGCCTCTATTTAATTATAGTGTAGACAGATGGAGAGTATTGCATAGTGATTATTCACATTATTATGCAGGACAAGCACCTAATAAAACTTTTTTAAAGACTAAATATTTGATAGAACATCCAAATAAGGCCAAAACTTTATTAATGGGTTCATCCAATAATGGATATATTAATGCAAACTTGATTAAAAAAGATGCTTATAATATGAAATATAATTTTGGATTATTGGCAATACATTTACAAAATCTTAAAACCATGATAAAAAAAGGTGTTAAAATAGACACTTTATGGGTGGGCATTAATGATTATATCATCTGGAAAAACCCTAAAGATTATGAAAAAAGTTTTGAACGTAGTACTTATCAAGCAGATTTTTGGAAAGATTTTCAGACATATATGTTTTATTTATTTCGTAAACCAGAAATAATGGATTTATATTTATTTCAAGGAAAATATACTTTATTAAATGGTGATATCATTACTGATCCTCATCCTCATACAGAGGCTAAAAAACGGGAAGATGAACATCGTAGACATCTTGATAAATGGAAAGCACATATGCTTGACATCAAACCTACTTTATTACGTTATGATGATACTGTTTATCGTATTGATAAGGCAATTTCTGAAATTACTGAATTAAAAATATTATGTAAATCTAATGATATTGATTTAACACTCTTTATGTATCCGGTCTTTTATAAAGCTTATTTAGAATACAACCAAAACAAAATAGATGAATTTAAGAAAAAATTAGCCCAGGTGATGCCATTTCATGATTTTTATCGTTTAAATAAAAATGCATATACTGCAATAAAATGGCAAGATAGTATGCATTTCTCTTATAGTATGGGGAACTTTATTGTAAAAAGTATTAAAGAAAATAAATTTTTAGTGACTAAAAAAAATATAAATAAACATATAGATGATATTCATATAGAAGCAAAAGATAAAATTGGAGCAGAAGAGGGATTATTTATAGTGCATCCTAGTCTAAATATTTTAGCTAATAAAACTATTTTTGATATTAAAGACAAAGATACAAAGTATTATATGAATAATGATATGGTCTTAAAAATGAATCACGGTAATATACAAATGATTGTTACGGGTAGTGATCCTATACTTATCCTAGATCATCTGGATACAGTGGCTCAAAAAGTTTTTTTAACATTAAAAATAAAGTGTAATAAAAAAACAACTTTTAATATTTTTTATAAAGATGATATAAATAGTGAGTATAATCAATCTCATATATTTACTAAAGCGTTAATAAAAGGTGAGAATTCATTTTGTATTGTTGTACCTAAAAAGTATATAGATAATAAATTAAGAATTGATTTTGTGGATAAACAAGGAATTTATACAATAAAAGAATTTAAGATTTTTGAATAACACTCATAGTTTAGTCACTTTGACTAAACTATTCTACAAAAAAACTTGAAATATTTACTAAAATAGTATATAATTCCACAAAATTAACATAATATAGGAGAAACACAATGGCAAAACATCAGTTTCAAACGGAAATCGGGCAATTACTTAAGCTTATGACACACTCTCTTTATTCAAATAAAGAGATATTTATACGTGAATTAGTTTCTAACTCATCAGATGCGTTAGATAAATTTAATTACTTATCCCTTACCGATGAAAAGTTTAAATCAGAAGAGTGGTCTGGAAAGATTAATATAAAGTTAGATAAAGAAGATGGTTCTCTTACTATTGGTGATAATGGTATAGGAATGAATGAAGCTGATCTTATGGATCACCTTGGGACTATTGCTAAGTCTGGAACGAAAGCATTTATGGAAAACCTTACAGGTGATGCAGCAAAAGATAATAACCTTATTGGTCAGTTTGGGGTAGGTTTTTACTCAGTATTTATGGTGGCAGAGAAAGTAGATGTTATCTCTAAAAAGGCGGGTGAAGACCAAGCCTATATGTTCTCTACAGATGGTACTGGTGAATATGAAGTAAAACCTGTAACCAAAGAAGAACATGGAACAGTGATTTACATTAAACTTAAAGAGGATGAGAAAGAGTTTTTAGACAAGTGGCGTACACAAGAGATTGTAAAAAAATACTCTAATCACATTGCGTATCCTATTGTGCTCAACTATGCAGAAGAAGAGACAGAGGGTGAGGGTGATGATGCAGTCACTAAAACAGTCAATAAATCTGAGCAGATTAATGCGGCAACGGCACTTTGGACGCTCTCTAAGTCTGAACTTAAAAAAGAGGATTATATAGAGTTTTATAAGACTATAGGACATGACAGTGATGAGCCACTCACATACTTGCATAATAAGGTAGAGGGTGCTCAAGAGTTCACAACACTCTTTTACATTCCTAAAACAGCTCCTATGGATATGTATAGAGCAGACTACACACCCGGTGTGAAACTTTATGTAAAGCGTGTCTTTATTACGGATGATGATAAAGAGTTACTACCTCCATATTTACGTTTTGTAAAAGGGATTATTGATTCTGAAGATTTACCACTTAACGTGAGTCGTGAGTTACTTCAAGAGAATAAAATCTTGGCAAATATCAAGCAAAACTCAACCAAGAAGATACTTCAAGCAATTAAAAAGCTTAAAGGTGAAGAGGCTGATACTTTTGTGGCACAATATAACCGTGTGATGAAAGAGGGTATTTATATTGATAATGTCAATAAAGAGTTACTTCTAGATATTGTGAAATATAAGTCTTCAACTGAAGAAGGACTGGTAAGTTTTGAAGAGTACACTTCACGTGGTGATTCTGAGAAGAAAGAGATTTATTACATCACAGGTGAAGATGAGAAAGTACTTAGAAATTCGCCACTCTTAGAGGCGTATAAAAAAGCAAATATTGAAGTGCTTATCATGGATGATAAAGAGGTAGACAGTATTGTTACACCTATGATAGGACAGTATAAAGAGTGGAGTCTTAAAGATATTACGTCTATAGATGCACCTGATTCTAAAACAGAAGAAGAAAAAGAGGAGATAGCCAAAGAGTTTAAATCACTTACAGACAAAATTAAAGAGGTTTTAGGAGAAGAGGTGAAAGAGGTAAAAACAACTTCACGTCTTACAGATAGCCCATCATGTGTCCTCAAAGACCCCTCTGACCCTATGGCAGGAATGGCAGCGATGTTTGCACAAATGGGACAAGAGATGCCAGAGACGCCCCTTATCTTAGAGATTAATCCAGAGCATGAGATGATTAAGAAGTTAGATGGCTTAGAAGATAAAGCACTCTTTGATGACCTCTCTTGGATACTGCTTGACTCTGCGAAACTCTCTGAAGGTTTAGAGCCCAAAGATAAAGGAGCATTTGCTTCTAGAGTTGCAGGGTTAGCTACTAAAGTATTATAGTAATGAGTTAGAGGATATTTATAAAATCCTCTAATGGCATAGGTTTATGTGCGTAGTTTCCTTGATACATATCACATTTAATAGCTGATAAATAGGTTAATGCTTCACTATCCTCTACACCTTCCGCTAAGACTTTAAAATTAAACTTTTTAGCGATGGCAACAACTGATTCTACAATCATTGCATCACCTTTATTCTCATGCATAGATAAAACAAAGGATTGATCAATTTTGATCGTATCAACGGGAAGCTCTTTAAGATATGATAGAGAAGAGTGCCCTGTTCCAAAATCATCAATGGAAAAAGTAAATCCAAACTCTTTTAACTCTTTTATTTTTTGTACCGCATCCTTAATGTTGTGCATTACACCACTTTCAGTTAATTCTAGTTCAATCCATTCAGGTTTTACTTTGTTTTCTTGTAATAGAAGCATAAGCTTTTCTACAAAATGAGGTTGTAAAAAGTGCATTGTACTAATATTGATAGCAATATGTTCTAAATAAAAATTATCTAGTGATTCATTTAATTTTTTAATATCTGAAATCGTTTGTTTGAAGATCCACTCTTCTAGTTTTATAATGGTTCCACTGGCTTCTGTGATAGGAATAAAAACAGATGGAGGGATAAAACCTTTTGTAGGGTGCTCCCAACGGATGAGAGCTTCTGCACCTATAATTGTATTCGATTTTATATCATATTGGGGTTGATAATACATAGATAATTCATTATTTTTAAGGGCTTTATGGATATCATTTTCTATAGTTAATTCATCTTTAGCTGTAGTGCTCATACTTTCTTTATAAAATTTACATGTACCACGTGCATCTTTTTTTGCTTCATACATAGCAGTTTCTGCTCGTTTTAAGATATCAAAAGCAGAAATATCACTTTTATTAAAAAGTATGACACCTATAGAAAAGCTTAAATGATACTCTTCTCCTGCGATATCAAGTGGCTGGATAAATCTATTATTAAGTGTATTGATATACTTTTGAGTTACTTCTTGTGATTCTTTTTCATCTTTACTTAATGAAGGAATAAGTATGACAAATTTATTACCAGAGATACGAGCAAATATTTCATGACTGTCTACAATATGCTTTATTCTATGTGCTACTTGTTTTAGTAGATGATCCCCTACATCATGTCCATAGGTTTCATTGACCTTTTTAAAATTATCGATGTCTAAAAATAATAAAGAAGCATAGGTTGCATTTTCTTGTTTATCTGAAATGAAAATTTTAAGTTTATCCATAAGCAGTGTACGATTGGGTATGTTGGTAAGTATATCATAGTAGGCATTTCTTACCATCTCTTCTTTTGCTGTAACTTCATTGGTAATATCATTGATAATTGTAATTCCACCAGCTACTTCACCTTCGGCATTTAGCATAGGAACAGTTGATAGATTTACATAAATATTTGCAGTTGAATCAAGTACCTCAAAAGGCCCTCGATAGTTACCAGTTTCTCCTTTAAATACATTTTTATGTGCATTAATGATTTGTGAATTCACAATTGTATTGAGGCTGAGATTCAGTAAGTTGTCTTTTGAATCAACTTTATTCATTTTCATAAAATGTGAATTGACATCTTGGAGTTCTAATTTTTTATTATAATAATATATGCCAACTGGGGCACGTTCAAATAACGAAAAAAACCTCTCTTTTAGTTTTTCATGTGTTTGTTGAATTGTAATAAAATGTTGACGATTTCCTAAAGACTGATTGATTACTCTTCCATAATAATTAGCAATAAGTATCATAATAAGTACAAGTGAAAAAATAACATAAGCAATTTTGGTATAGAGTTCATCTTCTAAAAAATATAGACGTAATAATAGAGGTGAATAGGTGACAAGTACATAAGTTAAAAGTAAATCTTTCTTAGATGCAAGTACACCCATCGCTGAAAATCCAATAGCAAATAAAAAAAGCATTACTATCATTTGACTCATAAGATTTTCTTCTGGAAACATTAAAAAAGCAGCACTTCCCCAAATAATACCGTTAAGAAGAATATTGGTATAATATTTATCTAGCCAAATATCTGCATCTCTAAGTTTATTTGCTTCACTTTCATTTTTGAAGTGATAGTATTGATAGAATTGATATACAAACATCACTACTGATAATAATAACCAAATACTTATAGAGTAGCTATCTACGATGGTTAGTTGCATAGCTGAAAGAAGTAATGCGCCTAGTATATTACCAAGAAGCATAATAGGTAAAGAGATATAGTAAAATGTTAATTTATCATAAATTAAACGTTCGTTAAATGCTAGATTTTTAATTTCTTCAGTATTCATAAGTATGTCCAAGTAATATATATTAGGTTGTTTATAATTGATACTATACTATAACATAAATAGGATTATACCACTCAATACTATTTCTAATAAATTTATGTTAAAATCATTTTACTATATTACATGAAAGAGGTACCATTTACATGGAGCATTCACCACAAAAACGAGCCACTATTGTTTCATCATCAGTAGCAACACTTTTAGTATTTGTGAAATTAGTGATTGGTATTGCTAGTGGTTCTGTAGCAGTATTGGCATCGGCGATAGATTCAATATTAGATATGGCAGTTTCATTATTTAATTATTTTGCTATTAAAAAAGCAGAAGAGCATCCAGATGAGATATATCAGTATGGTAAAGGAAAAGTTCAAGCTATTGCTGCAATGATAGAGGGAACTATCATTACTATCTCAGGTATTTATATTATTTATGTGGGATTTGATAAACTTTTGTCAGGAGCTACTACTTCGTTATTGATGCCAGCAATTATTGCTATGCTAATTTCAATTGTTGTTACATATTTTCTTGTACAGTATTTACTGAAAGTAGCAGAAGAAACAGATAATTTAGTAATAAAAGCAGATGCACTACATTATAAAACTGACTTATGGTCAAATGCAGCAGTATTGGTAGCTTTAGTTTTGGTAGCTCTTAGTGGAGTTGATTGGATAGATGCCGTTTTTGGTATAGGAATTGGTATTTATATTATTTACTCGGCATATGAAATTATTGTAGAGGGGATAGAAATTCTTTTGGATAAGGCATTAGAGGGAGATACTGTCATAAGTATAGGTGAAATAATCTCTAAACATCCAGAAGTAACATCTTATCATTGGCTTCGAACACGGACAGATGGTACAACAAATTTTGTAGAATTTCATATGGTTCTTCGTCCCAATATGCTTTTGCTTGAAGCACATCGTATAGCAGATGAAGTAGAAGATGAAATACAAATTTTAGATACAAAAAAGAAGTGGGTGATTACACCACACTTTGATCCTTATGATGATGAAGAGATGAATAATGCACTTTTACATGGTAAACCTCTTATCAATTTACAAAAAGTGAAGTATTAATGGATAGAGCCATTTATTTACTTTCTCCTATGATATATGAAGGGACAATATCTCTTCCTATGATACAATTTAAGATTATTGCAGATTCTATTGATTTTAGTAGTTGTGATACATTAATGTTTACTTCTAAAGAGGCTGTAAAAAGTGCAAATATCCTCGATATAGCATGGAAAGATTATCCATGTTTAGCTATAGGCTCAGCAACAGCAAAACAGATCATAGAGTTAGGTGGAAAGGTAGAGTATCATCCTTCTTCTTTTTATGGGCAAACTTTAAGTCAAGATATTCTTGAAAAATTTAAAAATAGAAAAATTTTATATTTACGTCCAAAGGTTATCTCTTTTGATAGTAAATCTTTTCTTGCTAAATCTAATATCATATTAGATGAACAAATAATTTATGAAACAACATGTGTAGATTATCAGGAGAAAGAACAACCGAGTAAAAATGCCATTATTGTTTTTACCTCTCCTTCAACAATAAAATGCTTTTTTAAAAGTTTTAGGTGGGATGAAAGTTACACAGCTATAGTCATAGGTGAATCAACTAAAGAACATTTAGCAGAAAATATATATTATGAAATTGCAGATGAACCTACGATAAAAGCGTGTATTGCTAAAGCAAAGGCATTAGAATAATGAAAAATATTTTTATGAAAAAAGATTATCTAAATGAGAAGAATATAGTTATTTTTAAAACTTTACACTAATTAATATTAAAATTTTACTAAAAACTAATTTCAAATAAGTTATAATGACCTAACCTAGGTGATGCGACTACTGTATTTGGGGTCCAACATTAATCTTAGTGGGACATGTAGTCTCTTGGTGTGTGGCAGTTTTCATTCGAGTATATTAGTTTATGCGAGAAATTAGCCCCTAAAGAGAGGTTCTCTCCTACACCGTTGGCTATTTAGGGCCGACTCGAGCAGAACGCTCACCCGGGCTCATTTATTAGCGGTAATCCTTGCACGCATAGAGCTTTGCAAAATGCTAACGACGAACTTAGTAGTTCGCCTTCAAGTATTTTACAAAACTCTCTACGCACAATTATTACTCCTACTAAAAGAGCCATGATGGTTGTATTTTATTTTGGAGAGATTGAATGAACGTACTCATATTAGGTGCTGGTGGTAGAGAATATTCTATAGGTTTAGCATTAAGTAAAGATAGTAATGTAGATAAAATTTACTTTGCTCCTGGTAATGGTGCTACAGATGAGTTAGGGAAGAACCTAAATATCTCTGATTTTTCAGCATTGGCTGACTTTGTAGAGGATAATAGTGTAGACTTGACTATCGTTGGACCTGAAGGACCATTGGTAGATGGTGTAGTAGATGTATTTGAAGCTAGGGCTTTAACCATCTTTGGACCTACTGCTAAAGCAGCACAGCTTGAAGGTTCTAAAATTTTTATGAAAAACTTTTTAGCACGTCATAATGTACCAACAGCTGCATATATAGAGACAGATTCATTACAAGATGCGTATAAGTTTATAGAGACACTGGAAGTACCAATTGTAGTAAAAGCAGATGGTCTTTGTGGTGGTAAAGGTGTTATTATCGCGCAGAGTCATGATGAAGCTAAAAAAGCAGCAGGGGAAATGCTCTCTGGTAATTCATTTGGTGATGCAGGTACTAAGATAGTAATAGAAGAGTTCCTTGATGGGTACGAACTTTCTGTATTTGCTATATGTGATGGAAAAGATTATGTAGTACTTCCTGCTGCACAAGATCATAAAAGACTTCTTAATAATGATGAAGGTCCTAACACCGGTGGTATGGGTGCTTATGCTCCGACCCCTTTAGTAAATGATGAAATTTATGCAAAACTTGATGAGAGAGTGATTAAACCTACGCTTAAGGGTATGGAGGAAGAGGGTATGCCGTTTACTGGAGTACTCTTTATTGGAGTGATGGTTGTGAAAGGTGAACCAATAATCTTAGAATACAATGTACGTTTTGGTGATCCTGAATGTGAAGAGCTTATGCCTCTACTTAAGTCACCTGCTTCAGAACTCTTTTATAAAGCTGCTACAAGTGATTTAGCTAATGCAAAAATAGAGTTTCATGATAAATATGCAGTAGGTGTGGTAATGGCATCAAAAGATTATCCTTATAAGAGTACACCAGCTGCAGAGATTATTGTTGATGATATTTATCATGAAGAGTTGAAGGAAAATGCACATATTTCGTATGCGGGAGTGAGTCGTGGCGAGGATGGAAAACTCTATGCAAGTGGTGGACGAGTATTGGTGTGTGTTGGACTGGGAGATACAATTAAAGAAGCACAAAAAAATGCTTATTTACTTGTAGGACAAGTGCATTTTGCAGGTAAGCAGTGTCGTACAGATATTGCCTATCAAGTACTGTAAGGATATGGATATGAATGATGAAATATTAGCTATAGCAAGTACACAAAAAAGAATGATGGCATTTGTTATTGATGATATGGTGATTGCATTGCTACTTTTAGTGATATTTTATAATCAACTTGTGGATATAGCTTCACATCTTCCTACGGTTATTACACCTGAATCAATAGATATTTTTAAAAATGAGATGAATAATTTTTCTGTTAATAATCTATTACTTATTGTTGCATTAAAAGTACTCTATCATACATTTTTTATTTGGCAAAACGGAATGACATTAGGAAAGTATTTTATGCAAATTAGAGTAATCGAATTAAAAACAAAACAAATACCTACATTATCTAAATCATTGATGAGAGCACTATTACGTATAGTGAGTGAAGCAGTTTTTTATTTAGGTTTTATTTTAGCTTTCTTCTTACCTTTAAAACAGACATTACATGATAAATTATCAGATTGTGTGGTTATAGATGTATAAAAAATTATATTTAATATTGATATGCTTCATAGGTCTTACGCTTACTTCTATAGCAGTAGAAAATACAAATAAAATAGAAGTAACAGCAAAATCCATATATACCAGTGAAAATACAGTACATGCTAGTGAAGGTGTTGTTGTTTATTATGATGGGTCAATTATAAAATCTGAAAGAGCTACTTATAATAAAGTGACAAAACTATTGATTTTAGATGATAATATTGAAATGATTGGATATCAAAATAGTAAAGAGTATGCGAATCATATGGAAATTAAAACTGATACCAAAGAGGTAAATTTCAAAAAATTATTTTTGGCAAGTGAAAATGATGTATGGCTTATCAGTAATAATGCACGTAGAATAGATGGTATATATCATTTAGGTAGAACAGTATTATCTTCTTGTGATGTAAATAATCCTTTATGGCATATGTCATTTTCGAATTCAACCTTTGATAGTAAAGAAGAGTATATGAAAATATACAATGCAAAAATATCTTTTTTGAATATACCAGTATTTTATACACCATATTTAGCCTTCTCTACAAATAAAAAAAGAAGTTCTGGTCTACTATTTCCCCGTTTTGGATATAACGAAAGACAAGGTTACTTATATGAACAACCTATTTTTTGGGCAATTTCTCCTAGTGTAGATGTGGAGTTTAACCCTCAAATATGGACAGAACGATCTATGGGAATTTATAGTACATTACGTTTTGCTGATAGTAACTATTCAAAAGGAAAAATAAGAGTAGGATATTTTAAAGATAAACAATCTTATACGGATGAATATAAATTAAAGAATGAAAAACATTATGGTCTTGAGTTTAATTATGAGTCTACAAAAGTATTTAAAGATTATTTACCAGTAGATTATAAAGATGAACTTTATATTAATACAACATACTTAAATGATATTGATTATCTTAATTTACAAAAAAGTCGTTTACAACATTTTGGAATCGATACTTTTCAAGAATCACGAATAAATTATTTTGCTTATAATAATAGTTTTTATACGGGTATTAATGCAAAATATTTTATTAATACACGATTAGATAGCAATGATGAAACACAACAAGTCCTTCCTTCTATACAGTGGCATAAATATTTGAAGCATTTAGTATGGAATAATTTTACATATAGTGTAGATGCTCATATGAATAATATTACAAGAAAAACAGGAAGTACATTAAAACAAGCAGAATTTACTGTTCCTCTTGAATATACAGTATCGTTAATGGATAACTTTATAAATATTGCATTTTCTGAAGAGTTTTATTACAGTAAATACTTTTTTGGAAATCAAGAGTATGAGTATGATAATTTTCAATATATGAGTAATGTACATAAAGCTAAAATTTTTACAGATTTAACTAAAAAATATGATAACTTTACACATGTATTATTGCCATCTGTCTCTTACTCTAAACCAGGAAATGAGGATCAATCTCCTATTAACTTCTCGGATCTCAATGAATCCCAAAAAGAGCTTTTTGATATTACATTAAAAGAAGAACAATATAATTTTACATTGGGTCAATATTTTTATGATAATAAAGCAAATTTAAAATTTTTTCAGAGACTTACTCAAAAATATTTTCCTAATCGAATATATAAATGGGATAATTTAATAAATGAAACGGGATATAATTGGAAAAAATGGAAATTATATAATCAAGTAGTTTATTCCAATGAATTTCATGCTATTTATAGTTTGAGTAGTTGGATTTCATTAGATACACCAGAATATAAATTTAGATTAGGGCATACTTATAATAAAGAGCTAAGTGAAAAAGTAAATAAAGTAAGAACCAATAATATTGATATGAATTTTGCTTATGAATATGATAATAAAATTAATCTTAGTAGTGGAATTATTTATGATTTAGAGACATCAATGAATAAACGATGGACATTTGGACTAGGATATCATAGAGATTGTTGGAGTATTAATGCATCTTTAAGGCAAGATATTAGACCGACATCAGTAGGAAAAGAAAACCCAATTTCTTTTTATTTAGAATTAAATTTTTCTCCTTTTGGTTCAATAGGCTTGGATAATACCCAACTAGGTTTGGACAATACCCCATAATGATATTTCCAGAAGATGAAATTAGAAAAGCATTAAAAATTTTAGATTTACCTACATTTATTACCAAGGAAGATATTAAGCAGCAGTATCGTTTTCTTGCTAAAAAAAATCATCCAGATATTGGGGGAAATCCAGAAATGATGGAACAGGTAAGTAGTGCATATAGACTTTTGATGAAATATATAGAAGAGTTTCGTTATACTTTTGATGAAGAAGAAGTTGCTAGACAATACCCAGGAGCTAATCATGTCCAAAGATTTAGACCTTAACAATTATTTCAAAAATAGAGAAGATGCGGTAACGCAGCTTATAAATACTTTACCTATAGAACTTTTAGGAAATAATGAGACTGTATTGATAGGAGTGAGTGAAGGAGGTGTCTATTTTGCAGATAAAATTGCCACTACACTTAATGCACAAATGGATATACTTTTAACTGAACCTATACTTGCTCCAAATAATCTAGAATTAGCTATTGCAATGATATCAGAAACAGAAGAGGTGGTTATTCATAAAGCCTTGACAGATGCTTTTGAAATTAATGAAGATTATGTATATAGTGAAGCACACCGTAAATATGAAGAAGAAGTGCTCTCTTATGTCTATAAATATCGTAAAGGTAAAGATCTTGTTTCTCTTCATGGTAAATATGTCGTTTTGGCAGATGAGTGTATAGAGACAGGGCTTACCATGATGGTAGCACTGAAGTCTGTGATAGCAAGAGGCGCTAAAAATATCTATATAGCCACACCTATTTTAGATAAGGTTGTATATCAAAATTTACTCACTGTATGTGATGGTGTCTTTTGTCCTCATAAGATACAAGACTATATTTCGATAGAATACTATTATAAAGATTTTGAGCCACTTACTTTTGAAGAGATTGAAGAGATTGTTGAAGCACAAATGCAAAAAATAGAAGATAAAAGAACCTATAAGGAAAATGAAATAAATGAATGAACAAATAATAGAGATTAATGTAAATAATCTTGAAGAGAAATATGCTTTTAATAAAGTAGCAAAGCAAGCGTCTGGTGCGGTAATGTATACACAAGGTAAGGCAGTACTTATTGCTGCCGTTGCGATTGATGAAAAAGCAGTAGATGAAGATTTTTTACCACTGACTGTACAATATATGGAGAAGTCCTATGCGGCAGCTAAAATACCAGGTGGTTTTATTAAAAGAGAAACAAAACCTGGTGATTTTGAGACATTAACATCACGTATTATTGATCGTTCATTACGCCCATTGTTCCCTACAGGGTTTCATTATCCCGTAACTATTACTGTGATGGTAGTGAGCTCTGATGAAAATGTAGATATGCAAGTGGCTGCACTTCATGCAGCCAATGCAGCTTTATTTGTCTCTGATATCCCTGTAATGACAACAATTTCTGCAGTACGTATTGGTACAGAGGGTGATAACTTAGTGATAAATCCAACACTTACGCAACAAGAGGAATCAGAATTAGATTTGCTCGTAGTTGGTTCAGGAAAAGATGTGGTGATGATAGAGATGCGTACTATTGCATCAGAGAATGAAAATGGACAAAGTACCAATGCGTTTTCTGAAGATGCTTTAGTAGATGTTATTGCCATGGCTGCAGATGCTATTGCAGTATCAAGTAGTGCATATATTGAAGCATTTACTTCTGTCGCAAGAGAACCTTTGGTATTGGAAATGAGTGAAGAGAAAGTAGATGAAACACTCTACAGTTATATCGAAAATAATTATGCATCTGATGTTGAAAAAGCCATTGCTCATATGGCAAAGTCTGAGCGTTCTTCAGAACTTAAAAAAATTTGTACACGTATTTTAGAAGCTCTAAAAACTGAGGGAAAAGAAGTAGCAAAAGACTTGCTTTCAAAAGTATTAGAACGTTATAAAAAAACAGTTGTTAGAGCTATGATACTTGAAGGGAATATTCGTGCAGATGGGAGAGCCTTTGATGAAGTAAGAGCAATTAGCATAGAGACAAATTTGTTACCATCAGTACATGGTTCTTGTCTCTTCACGAGAGGACAAACACAGGCGCTTGTGACTGCGACACTAGGAGATAAAAAAGATTCACAATCCTATGAACTTATTACAAAGAGTTCTCAGCAGTATGAAAACTTTATGGTGCACTATAATTTTCCTGGATACTCTGTAGGTGAAGCTAAATTTATTGGTGCACCAGGGCGACGTGAATTAGGGCATGGAAATCTTGGTAAAAGAGCCATAGAACCAACTATCCCTTTAAATTATGATGGAAGTATTCGTTTGGTTTCTGAAATTCTTGAATCAAATGGTTCTTCTTCTATGGCAACCATATGTGGGGGTTCTTTAGCCTTGCGTGCAGCAGAGGTAGAAACTACAGCGCTTGTAGCAGGTATTGCAATGGGACTGGTAACGGATGGTAGTAAACATGTGGTACTTACAGATATTATGGGACTAGAAGACCATGATGGTGATATGGACTTTAAAGTAGCTGGAACAAGTGAAGGTATTACTGCACTTCAAATGGATATCAAATTAGGTGGCATCGATATGGCTGTACTTAAGGATGCACTTGAAAAAGCGAGTAAAGGTAAAAATCATATTTTAGAACTTATGGAAACAGCAGCACAAGAGATACAAACAAGTGACGCACTACCAAGTACAGAAAACTTTAGTATTCATCCTTCTAAAATAGTAGATATTATTGGTAAGGCAGGGGCAACAATTCGTGAAATTATTGAAAAGTTTGAAGTAAGTATTGACCTTGATCGTGATGTGGGTGGTGTAAAAGTATCTGGTGGCGATAAAGAGAAAGTAGCAGCTGCAAAGGCACATATAGAAAACATTGCTTCTACACCTGTGAAAAAACAGATGGAGTATAAGGTAGGAGAGAGTTATGAAGGTAAAGTAAAACGAATCGTTGACTTTGGACTTTTTGTAGAGATGCCTGATGGTTTTGATGCCTTACTTCATATTTCAAAAGTAGCAAAAGAACGGGTTAATAATTTAAGTGAACGCTATAGTGAAGGAGATGCTATCACTGTGGTTGTCATGGAACAAAAAGGTAAAAAAGTAGAGTTAGCAACTCTTGAATTTTTAGCATAGATTAAAAGTAGTTTAGGTATAATCCCGACGTTTATAAAAAGTGATTAGTAGGGAAACAGCTTGCATTTATGTGGTTGTTGGCAATGGTAACATTGTTTACGCTATCCGAACAGACTTTTAGAACAGTCGAAGAGACTTAAACTCTATTAATTATAAGGATATTAAAATGAAAAAGTTTTTCTTACTTTTCTTAGCACTTGGTGCTGTTGCTTTCGCTAACGAAGGTGGCGAATCTATGATTAAAGCTTACTCAGTAGTTGCTGCTGGTGTTGGTCTTGGTCTTGCTGCTCTTGGTGGAGCTATCGGTATGGGTCACACTGCTGCTGCAACTATTGCAGGTAC